>Ga0209373_10000106_pt1 | contig 184513 bp, 160 predicted proteins | sample Higcelweek5metaG_FD_187173 | JGI IMG/M metagenome (GOLD analysis project Ga0209373, IMG submission 187173) | Freshwater pond sediment microbial communities from the University of Edinburgh, under environmental carbon perturbations - High... | ecosystem: Environmental > Aquatic > Freshwater >... | reverse complement strand
AGCGTCGGAAACGCCGGTACACGCTGTTCCATTTACCGTATTCCGCAGGCAGAAGACGCCATTGCGACCCGCTCCGCGCAATCCACAGCATGCCTTCAAAGTAACGGCGGTTATCGTGGGAAGGACGGCACCCGCGACCTCGCTCCGATGGCAATAATGGCGAAATCACCGCCCATTCATCGTCCGTTACACCAATCCGTTCATTCATCGATTCATCTCCCCATGAGAGGAATTATTGAATCAAAAGCTATTATTACCGTCAAAGTCTTTGTCAACAGAACCCAGCCCGCAAGACGCTCGAAAAAAGACCGCCTGCACTTCAGCGGGCGGTCTTTTTTCATCGTTGCCGAGCAGGGATGATCCCCTACTTTGAAGCGGACTTTTCCATATAATCGAGTGGATTAACCGGGCCCGAGCCTTTACGGACTTCAAAGTGTAACTGTGGTGTGCTCACGTTGCCGGTTTGTCCGGCCTTGGCAATCACCTGCCCTTTTTTGACAACCTGCCCTTTTTCCACCTCCAGGCTGTCATTATGAGCATAGGCTGTCATCCAGCCGCCATCATGCTTGATCAGCAGAAGATTCCCGAAGCCTTTCAGTTCACTGCCCGCATAGACAACAACTCCGTTTTCCGCCGCTCGCACGGAGGCTCCTCGCAGGACGGCGATATTGATCCCGTCATTGCGCGTCCCATTATCCGAAGGCCCGTATCCGCTGATCACTTTGCCCTGTACGGGCCAGCCGAACAGCTTTCCGGCCCGCCCCGGAGGGGATGGCAGTTTGGTGACTCGTGAGGCAGGCGATGTCTGGGCTGAGGCTGTCTGTACTGGCGGAGGTGCAGCCTGAGTTTCTGGCGGCGGTGCGGGTGTGGGGGGCTGTTCTTTTGCTGGCTCGCTCTTTACCGGCTCTGGCGGCGGCGCTGCGGCCACCGACACCGGCGCAGTAGAACGTGGCGGAGGAGTCTGTCCGGGTTTGGGAATGGTGACCCGACCGCCAGCTTGCAGCATATAGGGCGGTTCCATTCCATTGGCGGCGATGATTTCTTTAACCGACACCCCATAGCGCCGTGACAGGGCATAGACCGTCTCGCCCCGCTGGACGGTAATCGTTGCGGGCAGCGAAGTAACGTCCCGACCACTGGTTACAGGAGCTTCGCTGGTGGGTTGGGATTTCCGCAGCCAGGGCGGCGTGGCGTTGTTCTGAGCGCATCCACTGACCAGCAGGACTGCCGAAACGGCCAGAAAAAGCGCTGTGTTGCCACAAGAGCGCTGAGCGATGGCTCGCTGGACGAGGCTGTCAGAGGTCTGTTCTTTCATCCTTCTGGTATAGCCTCGGGGCCATCCTTTGGGCAACGAAAAGTGTCGTTCCCTGCATGCTTTTAATATCGACCGCCGGTTGCCAGGCCGCGAACCATGGGAACAAAGCGGACCGGAAACAACTCTTCGACGTGGAACCCTTGTTCGCTGCGATAAATACGCAGCATTTGCTGGTCCTGATATTGTTCGCCAACCGGAATGACCATAATGCCCCCGACCGCCAACTGTTCGGTCAGGGTTTGCGGGATTTCATCGGCAGCGGCCGTCACGATAATGCGGTCGAACGGCCCTTGTTCTGGCCAGCCTCGCCAGCCATCCCCCAACAGGGTGGTGATGTTGCGCAGGCGCAAGTCCTGGAAGCGGGCTGTTGCCGTGGTGTGAAGGTCGCGGTGGCGTTCCAGACTGTAAAGGCGGCGGCACAGACGGGACAGAATCGCTGCCTGATATCCTGATCCGGTTCCGACTTCGAGGACCTTTTCCTGTCCGGTCAGCATCAGGGCCTGCGTCATCAGGCCGACGACGATTGGCTGGCTTATGGTCTGGCCACAAGCGATTGGCAACGCACGATCGGTATAGGCTTCGCCATACTGATGAGGGGCGAGAAAGGACTCGCGGGGGATGGAGGCCATTGCTTCAAGGACACGGGCGTCAGAAACGCCCGCAGCCAGCAACTGCGGATACAGACTGTCCCATCCCACGCTTGTCACCCTCACGATGCAAAGACTTTCTGCTGTAACGTCGCCAGGGTTTCCTGTTCGGTCAGATCGATGCACAGCGGGGTCACGGAAATGGCTCCCTGCTCGATTGCCTCCAGATCAGACCCCGGCCGACCGGTATGCTCACTGCGCTGGGGGCCGATCCAGATATAGGGCCGGCCTCGCGGGTCGTGGCGTTCGATCAGCCCGTCCCCGATTTTGCGCCGCCCCTGATTGGTCACCCGGATGCCGGTCACGTCTTCGGGGGCCAGGTCGGGGAAATTGACGTTCATCAGCACGTTGCGGCCCCAGCCATGGGCCACCAGTTTGCGGATGATGTCCGGCGCAAAGTGCTCCGCCGTTTCCCAGCGAACGGGATCGCCGTTGGTGAACACCTGGCTCATTGCAATGGACGGCACGCCCAGCAGGGTTCCTTCCATTGCGGCGGCCACCGTGCCGGAATAGGTTACGTCATCGGCCAGATTGGCACCGCGATTGACGCCGGACAGAACCAGATCCGGCTTGCGGTCCTTCATGATCGCATTGATGGCCAGTAGAACGCTGTCTGTTGGCGTGCCATCGACCGCATAGAGATGCTGATCGGGGTCAACATCCCGAATGCGCAACGGATGGTGCAGGGTCAGGCTGTGCCCTGCCCCGCTCTGTTCCGTTTCCGGTACCACCACCCACACATCATTGGACAGCTGTCGGGCAATCCTGATCAGCACCTGCAAGCCCGGTCCGTGCAGACCATCGTCGTTGGAGATCAGGATGCGGGCGCGCGACAGGTCTGGCACGGAATCAAACATTGGGAGTCAGAACCTCCAGACCACCCATGTACGGACGCAGCACGTCGGGGATCACCACCGAGCCGTCAGCCTGCTGGTAATTTTCCAGCACCGCGACCAGCGTCCGGCCAACGGCAAGCGCCGAGCCATTCAGGGTATGGACAAAGCGGGTCTGCTTCTCGCCTTCGGGGCGATAGCGGGCCTTCATGCGCCGAGCCTGAAAGTCGCCAGTGTTCGAGCAGGATGAAATTTCGCGATACTTGCCCTGCCCCGGCAGCCAGACTTCCAGATCGTAGGTCTTCTGGGCGGAAAAGCCCATGTCGCCGGTACACAGCGCCAGCACCCGATAAGGTAGCCCCAGCTTTTGCAGGACTTCTTCGGCGCAGGCGGTCATCCGCTGGTGTTCTTCTTCGGACTGTTCCGGAGTGGTGACCGAGACCAGTTCAACCTTTTCAAACTGGTGCTGGCGGATCATGCCACGGGTGTCCTTGCCCGCCGACCCGGCTTCGGACCGGAAGCACAGCGTAAAGGCGGTCATGCGGATCGGCAGGGTGGCGGCGTCCAGAATCTGGTCGCTGACGGTATTGGTCAAGGTTACTTCGGCAGTCGGGATCAGCCAACGACCTTCGGTGGTGCCAAACAGGTCTTCCTTGAATTTCGGCAACTGGCCGGTGCCATACAGCGGCTCATCGCGGACGATCACCGGGGTGTTCATCTCGGTGTAGCCGTGCTGTTCGGTATGCATGTTCAGCATGAACTGGGCCAGAGCGCGTTCCAGCCGGGCCATCTGGCCCCGCAGGACACAAAAACGGGCACCGGACAGCTTGGCCGCCGTTTCAAAGTCCATCCCGAGGCGGGCCCCCAGAATGTCATGTTCCTTTGGCTCGAAGTCGAAGGCACGCGGCTCGCCCCAGCGGCGGATTTCCTGATTGTCGTCTTCGCTGGCCCCAGCGGGAACATCGGCACCCGGCAGGTTCGGGATGGCCATCAGGATGGCGGCGATATCCTGTTCGCCCTGCCGTTGGACCTCTTCCAGTTGCGCCATCTTTTCCTTGATGGTCGCCACTTCGTCCATCAGCGCCTGAGCCTGAGCGTCATCGCCGGATTTTTTTGCACCACCAATGGCTTTTGAGGCTTCGTTGCGACGGGCCTGCAACGATTGCAGTTCGGTCACCGTGGCGCGAAAGCTTTCGTCCTGGCGCAGAATCGTTTCTGCCATCGGGGCCAGCCCCCGGCGTGCCAGTCCAGCGTCAAAAGCAGCCGGATTCTCGCGAATCCATTTCAGGTCGTGCATGGTATCCCCATTGGATAAAAGGCGGTCGGCGATGGCTCCGGTGAAAGACAACCGTCTCCGCCGGGGCCTGTCCTATGGTTTACGTGTTAAAATCGGTTTCCTCAACCCCGCTTGCGCCGGAATCGGTAAAGTCATGGCGTTGAGAAAGGGTTTTCGGAGCTTCGGTAGTGGTCGGCTCGCTGATAGCCGGTTCCGTCAAGGCAGGGGCGACAGTGGCGGCGGCAGCGTTCTGTTCTGCCTCCTCTTCCTCTGCTTCACGCTGGCGTGCTGCGGCACTCTTTTCCACCATGCGGACGGAAATGATCGACATCTCATACAGCAGCAGCATCGGCACGGCGAGGCCAACCTGGCTGATGACGTCCGGGGGCGTGATCACCGCCGCAAAGATGAACACACCGACGATGGCATAGCGCCGTTTGGCCGCCAGCCCGGCAGAGGTCACCAGACCGACGCGGCCCAGCAGGGTCAGAACCACCGGCAGCTGAAAGCTGATGCCAAAGGCCAGAATCAGCTTCATCACCAGATCAAGATATTCCCCGACCTTGGCTTCGAGCTCGATCGACAGCACGGTTTCCGCCCGGGTGGTCTGAAACCCGAGCAAAAAGTGCCAAGCCATTGGAATGACAAAGAAATAGACCAGTGCCGCCCCGGCAGCGAACAGGATCGGCGAGACGATCAGGAACGGAAAGAAGGCTTTCTTTTCATGGCGATAGAGGCCGGGTGCGATAAACATCCACACCTGACTGGCAATCACCGGAAAGGAGATCACCGCCGCCCCGAACGAGGCCAGCTTGACATAGGTGAAAAAGGCCTCGGTCAAGGCAGTATAAATCATGCGCTGCGATCCGCCGACCTCAGCCATGATGGTGGCCAGCGGGCGGACCAGAAAGGCGTAAATGTCTTCGGCAACATAATAACAGCCAAAGAAGGCAATCACGAAGGCAACAGCCGACAGCACCAGACGCCGCCGGAGTTCGATCAGATGCTCCATCAGGGGCATCTTGTTTTCGTCTGGGTTTTCGCTGTTCGCACTAGCCATGCTGAAACATCACTTCACGTCAGGGGGAAAGCTCAGGGCTGCTTGGCGGCGGCACTTTCGGGGGCCTTTTCCGCCTCTGGCGTGACAGGAGTCACCGGCTCTGGCGTTACAGAGGGAGCAGCAGGCGCTGCCGTTGACGTCGGGGACGACAGGTCAGGCGTTTGCAGGCTCTGCCCGATCGTTCCGTCGGCATCGACCGCCCGGGTCAGTTCGGACTTCAGGTCGGTCTGGGCAAGCTGCTTGGCCTTGTCACGTAATTCTGTCAGCTCGGCCTCTTGTACCATGGTATCAAGATGGCGCTGGAAATCACTGGCCAGCATGCGGAATTTCCGCATCCACTGCCCTGCCGTGCGCATGGCATTCGGCAGTTCTTTTGGCCCGAGGACGACCACCGCCACGATGACGATCAGTCCTATTTCGTCCCACCCAAGATCAAACATGATACTGGTGCCCAACCGATAAAAACAAACATGGGGGACCACTGCCCCCGACAAAGAGATGGGCACGCCACCGCAGACCAGGCCCTGCCAAAGCAGCAGCCCGCACATGCGGCGGAATGCCCGACCCTCTTAATTCTTGTCGGCGCTGCGATCCTTGTCGGACACCGGCGACGACGCGGTATTCTGGTCGATCGGCTTTGCGGGCTGTGACGGAGATGCCTCTTCGTCCTTCAAACCCTTCTTGAAGGCAGTGATGCCCTTTGCCATATCCCCCATCAGGCCGGGGATCTTGTTCTTGCCGAACAGCAGCAGAATGATCACCAGAACGATGATCCAGTGCCAAATACTAAAGGAACCCATACCGCTCACTTCTCCCTGTTACAGGCAGGCCTGCCAGAATCGCTGCTGAATGCATTGACCGGGCAGGAATAAAAACAGGGGCCGATCATCGCAGAAAGCCCCCCATCCCGCAAGGCTGCCCTTCCCGTGCGGAAGTCCCTATTTTTGTTCGAGGATGTCCAGTTGCGGGCTTTCGTTGTCGGCGAAATCATCGTCCGTATCAAGTAAACTTTCCATATCGTGCGCCCGTGCCCCATAGGCGGCAATCGCCGGGCGATTATCCAGCAAGCCGGCGGCCTTCAGGTCTTCCAGTCCCGGCAGGTCGCGCAGGCTGTCCAGCCCGAAATGATCGAGGAAACCGTTTGACGTCCCCCATGTCAGCGGGCGGCCCGGCGTGTTGCGGCGACCCCGGGGGCGGATCCATCCGGCTTCGAGCAGGATATCGAGCGTCCCTTTGGACAGGGCGACCCCGCGAATGTCTTCGATTTCGCCCCGTGTCACCGGCTGATGGTAGGCAATGATCGCCAGCGTTTCCAGCGCAGCCCGCGACAGGCGGCGGCTTTCCGTTTGTTCGATGGTCAGGATTTCGGCCAGATCGGCAGCGGTTCGGAAAGACCATTGACCGTCAGCCTGTCGCAGTTCGACCCCGCGGCCGCGATAATGATCGGCCAGTTCCTCTAGCAAAGACCGGATGTCGTATCCAACGGAAAGCCGCTGCGCCAGCAACCGCTCGCTCAATGGCTGGGCCGAGGCGAACAGGATGGCCTCTAACTGACGGATGGCGTGAAAGCGGCCATGATCAAAGTCTTCGGCTTTCGGCTGAGTTTTTTTACGTCTGATAGACGGGGAGTCTGTCACAGGGGCACCTGCAAGATTAGATTTCGTCAACTGTGGCATCGGTTCGGGCCCGGATCTGGATCGGGGAAAAATGCCCGCCTTCCTGCCGTAATTCCAGCACTCCCTGCTTCACCAGTTCCAGCGAGGCGATGAAGTGTGCACAAACCGCCGAGCGGTGCATCAGCGGGTCGGCCAGATTCGTTGGCAGATAGCGTTGCAGCAGCGTCCAGTCCGGCATGGACCCCAGAACCTGCCGCAAGCGGTGCAGCGCCTGATCGACCGAATAGAGGGTCAACGGCTCGATTTCCAGCGAACTGGCCCCTTCGCGCCGTTTGTGGTCGGCATAGGCCTTCAGCAGATCATACAGGGTCACGTCCCAAATCGAATGGGAGATGATGGTTGCGCCTTCCGGCATGCCCCGCGCAAAAACATCGCGCCCCAGCAAGGGGCGCTCCATCAGGGCATGACCAGCCTTTTGCATGGCTTCCAGCCGCTGCAGCTGGAATTGCAATGCCGCTGCCATTTCTTCGCCGCTGGGCTCGGCGTCCCCCGGCTCGGGGGGGAGCAGCAGGCGGGATTTCAGATAGGCCAGCCATGCTGCCATGACCAAATAATCTGCCGCCAACTCAAGGTTTTCTTCGCGGGCAATGGTCATGAAGGCCAAATATTGCTCAGCCAGAGCCAGAATGGAAATCTGGATCAGATTGACCTTTTGATCCCGCGCCAATTGCAGCAGGACATCAATCGGGCCCTCATAGCCATCCAGATTGAGAACGAGGGAACGCAGCGGATCGCGCCCGGCATCGTCTTTGGCATCAACTGCGCTCACCCTCGCCTCCAACTTTATGGTCCGAACAGAATCAGCAGCATCCTTGTCAGCCACTGTGTCGGCACGCCAATCACATCCCCCATGATCGACCAGTCCTGATCCAGTTGATGCCCAATCAGCGGAATCAGGACCAGAACGGCCACCAGAATCAGCATCCCTTTCTGTTCCAGCGCTGCCACTCTGCGGGCCAACGGAACCGGCAAAATCCCCACCAGCACCCGGCCACCATCCAGCGGCGGTACAGGCAGCATGTTGAACACCGCCAGCATGACGTTAAAGTTGATCATGTTGCTGGCCGTCTTGATCAGCCACGCCCGCGAAAAGGTATCCGGCATGGAAACAACCAGATGCAAGGCCAAAATGGTAAAGACGGCCAGAGCCACATTGGTCGCAGGTCCGGCAAGGGCAACCCAGATCATGTTCCGGTGCGGATTACGCAAATTGCGCGGATCAACCGGCACCGGCTTGGCCCAGCCAATCAGGAACGGCCCGGCCAGCAACAGCAAACCGGGCAGGATCACGGTGCCGAACGGATCAATATGGCGGATCGGGTTCAACGACAGTCGGCCGGCCATTTTGGCCGTTGGGTCGCCAAAGGCGTTCGCCGCATATCCGTGGGCTGCTTCGTGCAGCGTGATGGCAAACAGAACGGGTATGATCCAGGTCGATACCAGCAAAAGAGTGTCTACCATCCGGTCTTTCTCATCCTTGCGATAAACAAAACAGCACGACGGCGGTTGCTGTCGTGCTGTTTATATGGAGTCAGGAAAAGCCCTCTGGCAAGAGGCGATCAGTGGGCGTTTCCGCATCAGATCACAGGACACGACAATTAGTGAAACCAGTGCAGGCTGCCGCCTGAACTGCTCGGGGCCTCAAGGCCCCAGCGAGGTGTGGAGCAGCGCTCCACGTCCTTGTTCCCTAACTGTCGTGTCCTGTGACGTCAGATGTAACGTACGCTGGTCTGGTATCAGGCTGACTTGCTGGCGATCTCCATGCCAACCTTCAGCATTGCTTCCAGTTGCTGTTCAGCGTCAGCGGCCAAAGGCCCTTCCGGAATTTTCTTTTGTGCCTGAGCTTCCAGCCACCGCATCACCCCGCGGTCAGACAACCGACCAGTGCCCTTGACCACCGCCTGCATTTCGGCCATCTCGCCGTTGCAGTGCAAGGTCAGGTCACAGCCAGCAGCCAGAGACTGTTGCGCCAGTTCGGTGAAATCACCGCTCAGCGCCTTCATCGACAGGTCATCGGTCATCAGCAGGCCATCAAAACCAATCTGCTGGCGGATCACCGAATTGATGACAATCGGGGACAGCGTAGCCGGGCGGTCCTTGTCGATTTCGCTGTAAACGATATGCGCGGTCATCGCAAAAGGAGCATCCTTGAGCATTACGAACGGCACAAAATCGGTTTCAGCCAGAACATCCAGCGTTTCTGTGACGATCGGCAGGCCGAGATGACTGTCTTCCAGAGAACGGCCATGGCCGGGAATATGCTTGATCACCGGGTAAACCCCGCGCTCAAGGAATGCCTTGCACACGGTTCGCCCCAGATGGCCGACAATTTTCGGCTTATGCGAAAAGGCCCGGTCACCGATGATGTCATGCGCCCCTTCGACCGGAACATCCAGAACCGGCGCGCAATTCACTGTCACCCCCATCTGGCGCAATTCATCGGCCATCAGGTGGATGTTCAGCCGCAACGCCGCCTCGGCAGCGGGCGGGTTCTTTTGATACCAGCGACCAAAGGGCTGCATCGGCGGTGCATCGCGCCACAGGGGTGGTCGCAGGCGGCGAACACGCCCCCCTTCCTGATCGATCAGGATCGGTGCATCCCGGTCAACGCATTCGCGCAAGTCGGCGGTCAAGGTCCGCAATTGTTGCGGGCTTTCCACGTTGCGGGCAAACAGGATAAAGCCAAAAGGGTCTGCTTCGGCAAAGAAGCGCTTTTCGTCATCAGACAGGACCGTGCCAGCACAGCCCAGAATGACGGCCCGTGGCGGAAGGTTATTTACCGACAAACAAGCACCCCACTTTATCCTTGGACAATTCGGCGCAAACATACCGCGCCCGCTCTTCGCTGGGAAGTCCGGTACCACGGACGCGATAGAAAACGCCCTTGGCACCCTGATCCGATTTTTCAATGGCCAGCGACAGGCTGCCAAGAAGGGCCGGATATTTCTGCTGCATCTGCTGCCAGACCTTGCGAGCCGAAGCCTCGTCGCGCAGGGCGGCCAGCTGAATGGTGAACGGCCCGGTGCCACTTCCCGACGGGACGCCCGCCGAAGCGACAGGGGCAGCCGGAGCCGGAGCCGGAGGCGTCACCATCGCCGTTTTCTGCTGCGGGGCCGGGACCGGAGTGGCCGGAGCCGGTGTTGCCTGCGGCGTCGGCGCGGCGGCAATCGTCGCCGGTTTGCTGGTTGTCGGCGCCAGAGCGGTCGGATGCGTCGTCGCCACCGGAGCCGGAGCGACCGGCGCAGGCGCCGGTGTGCTGAGCACGGACGGCGGCCGGGTTGTGGCCTGCGGCTGTGTGCTCAGTGCCGGAGCGGGCGGTGGGGTGTTTTCCATCGCGGCCCGGCTTTCGCTCATCGGATCAACAGCAGGCGGAGCCTTGGGCTGTGCCGGGGTCGGCAGCAGGCGTTCGACCTGCTGCTGTTGCTGCTGGGCTGCCGTCGGCGAGGTGGTGTCCGCCGGATTCAGGCGTTGATACACCTGCTTGTCCTGATTGGGCACCTGCATACCGCCCGGTTGTTCCGGCTTCACCTTGTAGGTGTCATCGGTCGCTGCAATGGTCGGCACCCCGTCAACCTGAGCCTGGGGCGTGCTACTGCCAGAGAACAGGTACCACGCGGCGGCACCCGCCACAGCGATCCCGACCAGCGCAGCCCCCATCAGCAGGCCACGGCCCTTTTGCGGCTCTTCTTCCGCTGTGGGCTCGTCCGAGAAACGCTCAGGGATAATGTCCAACAGATCGTTACGGTTATTCCCGTAACCGTAATCATCATCATCCTGATCGAAGCCAGGTTGCCGACCGCCTGTCATCAGCGCATCTCCTTCTTCGCTTCCACGCCGAATACGCTCAGACCGGACGCTATCACCGTCACCATGCCCCAGACAAGCGCCAGGCGAGCCTGAGACAGCGGCAGGTTGCCGGCCTCAACAAACCGCAAATGCGTATGCTCACGCCCCTTGTTCCACAGAGCGTGGAACGCCGAGGCCACATCGTGCAGGAAATAGGCCAGACGATGCGGTTCATGCGATTCCGCCGCCTGCTCGACAGCCCGTGGCCAGGCGGCGATCAGCTTCATCAGCCCGACTTCATCGTCGTCAGCCAGCAGGCTGAGGTCCGCGCCGGCCAGAGCCTCGGCAGACACGTCGGCGTCGGGGAATGCCTCGATGAAATTCCGCTGCACCGAACAGGCGCGGGCGTGGGCGTACTGCACGTAGAACACCGGGTTGTCCTTGGACTGCTCGGTGACCTTGGCATAGTCGAATTCCAGCGGCGCATCATTCTTGCGGGTCAGCATGATGAAGCGGAACACGTCCTTGCCGATGCCCGGATGGTCGATCACTTCGCGCAGGGTGATGAAGGTCCCTGCCCGCTTCGACATCTTCACCGGCTCGCCGTTGTCCATCAGCTTGACCAGCTGGCACAGCTTGACATCCAGATGCGCTGTTCCGGCCGACAGGGCCTTCACCGCCGCCTGCATGCGCTTGACATAGCCTCCATGGTCGGCGCCAAACACGTCGATCATCTGGTTGAAGCCGCGCACGTACTTGTCGTGGTGGTATGCAATGTCCGAGGCAAAATAGGTCCACGAGCCGTCGGACTTCTGCAGCGGGCGGTCCACTTCGTCGCCAAACTGGCTGGCGCGGAACAGGGTCTGCGGGCGCGGTTCCCAGTCATCGGGCAGCTTGCCCTTCGGCGGCTCAAGCACGCCGGTATAGATCAGCCCCTGGGTTTCCAGGGCTTCCTTGGCCTTGGCAACCTGCCCGGCCTGCACCAGACCGAGTTCCGAGGTGAACACGTTGTGTTCGACCCCCAGAGCCAGCAGGTCCTGTTTGATCAGCACCATCATTTCGCTGATCCCGAAGGCGCGCAGCGCGGGCAGCCATTCGGCTTCGTCCGCCGCCACCCAGCGGTCACCGTCACGGGACTTCAGGATTTCGGCGGTTTCAACCAGATAGTCGCCGCCGTACTGGTATTCTTTGGCTTCCAGACGGCGATCGAATTCCGCCTGGGAAATCGCACCACAGGCCACCAGATAGCGACCGTGCAGGGCGCGGGCCAGCACATCAACCTGCGCACCGGCGTCGTTGACGTAGTATTCCTTGGTTACCGCATAGCCAGCCTTGGCCAGCAGCGCCGCCAGAGCATCGCCAAACACCGCTCCACGACCATGGCCGACGTGCATCGGGCCGGTCGGGTTGGCAGAAACGTATTCGACGTTGACCTTCTCACCACCGCCCATCTGGCTGTCGCCATAGGAGGCCCCGGCCTGCAGGGCAGAGCGCAGCGCCCGGTCCCACAGCCCGCGGGCAATACGCAGGTTCAGGAACCCCGGCCCGGCGGGCTCGGCGCTGTCGACGCCATCCAGAGTCATCAGCCTGGCCGCCAACTGGTCCGCCAGATCGCGCGGCTTCATGCCCGCAGCCTTGCACAGCACCATCGCGGCGTTGGTCGCCATGTCCCCATGCGCCGGGTCGCGTGGCGGCTCGACGGTGATTTTGCTGGTGTCGAGGCCAGCGGGAATAGCACCATCCGCCGCCAGGGCAGCCAGGGCTTGGACAATCAGGGTCTTGAACTCGTTATAAATGTTCATGGTTTTACCGATGGGTCAAAAAGGCGGCTGTGTTCATCCAACGCGAAACGGTCCGTCATCCCGGCAATGTAGTCAGCTACACGGCGCGCGGTCTTTGGGCTGTGCGGCCCATCACACCCACGCTGCCAATCAGGCGGCAACAAACGCGGCTCATCAAGCAACAACCCGAACAGGTCGCGGACGACGCGACGGGCTTTCGAGGTCATACGGTTGACCTTGTAGTGCCTGTACATATTCGGGAAAAGAAAGTTTTTAAAGGCCCGATCATTTTCAGCCATTTCTGCCGAAAAAGAAACGACCGGGCGATGGTTGGCCCGGACATCATTCACGCAGTGCGGGCGATCTTCGGCGACGCGGCGGCGTGTCTCGCTCAGCAGGTCATAGACCATGGCGGTGATCAGGCGGCGAACCGTTTCATAGACCAGCCGCGAGATTTCCAGATCGGGCCGCGCCCCGGAGACTTCGGCCAGGATCGGACCGATCAGCGGCACATCCAGCAGGTCCCGGGCCTGAAACAGGCCAGCTTTCAGACCATCGTCGATATCATGCGCATTATAGGCGATATCGTCGGCCAGCGCCGCCACCTGAGCCTCGGGCCCGGCGTAGCTGTGCAGGTCGAGATCATGCAGCCCGGCATATTCCTTGATGGCCAGCGGCAGGCTGTCACTGGTCCGCGTCGGGGTGATCAGCGGGCCGTTATGCTTGACCAGTCCCTCAAGGGTTTCCCACGTCAGGTTCAGACCGTCGAAGTCGAGATAGCGATGTTCCAGCTTGGTCAGGATGCGCAGCGACTGGGCATTGTGGTCAAAACCCTGATAGTCCTTCATGCAGACCTTCAGGGCGTCTTCTCCGGCATGGCCGAACGGGGTATGCCCCAGATCGTGGGCCAGAGCCAGTGCTTCGGCCAGGTCTTCGTTCAGCCCCAGTGACCGACTGACCGAGCGCGCAATCTGCGCCACTTCCAGTGAGTGCGTCAGCCGGGTGCGGAAGTTCTCGCCCTCGTGGTAGACAAAGACCTGCGTCTTGTACTGCAGACGACGAAACGCACCGCAATGGATAATGCGGTCCCGGTCCCGTTGAAAGGCATCCCGCTCGACCATCCCCTGTTCGGGATACAGGCGTCCGCGACTGAGCGCAGGAACGCTGGCATAGGGAGCCACCGCCGTGGAAGTGCTGTGTGTCATGGTGCGACAGTACCCCTCTGGCCTTTTTCTGGCAACCGCCAATCAGGCAGTCGCTTGTCTCACCGTTCTTATATGATGTCGACACGGCGCAAACAGCTCCCCATCTTTATGGGATGGGGCTACCATCCTGTCGCACAATGCTTTAGAGTCTCCAAAGCTCCCCAGCAAACCTGACCACAGGCCAACAGCCTGATTACACGGAGTTCCGCCATGTCCGCTTCCTTGTCGATCAGCCCCTCTGCCGCTGGTCGTGTCCGCTTTCTGATGAATGCCGAAGGCAATCCGGCCCTGATGCTGCGGCTGTCAGTGTCCGGTGGTGGGTGCTCGGGGTTTCAATACAAATTCGATCTGGATACGGTGGTCAACGCAGATGATCAGGTGATCGAAGCCCATGAGGTGAAGGTTGTCATCGACGAGGCGTCCCTTGACCTGATCGCCGGTTCGGAAATTGATTATGCCGAAGACCTGATGGCTGCCGCCTTTGTGGTGCGCAACCCGCACGCCACCGCGACCTGCGGCTGTGGCAACTCGTTTGCCATGTAATCCGGCTCACGAAACAAAAAAGCCGTCGCTTCCATGGCGACGGCTTTTTTGTTTACGCATGGCATACCGCCCTCCCGGATCAGGCGGCGTCTTCATCCCGAGGGGGTGACGATTTGGGGGATGAGGCCCCGACGTAGGCAATGGCCGCGTGTTCGGCACAGTACGGCTTGTTGGCGATCGTCGGCGCGCCACAGAAGTGGAAGCCGGGCTCGCGCGGATCACCGATCGGCCAGCGGCAGGTATGGGCCGACAGATCGACCACCGAGCGGATTTTCTGCTCTTTTTCCTTGGGCGCCGCAGGAGTCTGGCGCGGTGCCTTGGTCCGCTTGATCGGAGAGGGGCGCCCCTTCAGGCCCAGACGATGGGCCTTGCCCACGACGGCGTTTTTGGAAACGCCCAGTCGCTTGCCAATTTCTCCGGTGGTCAGACCTTCGGCCCACAGCTCTTTCAGCTGCTCGATCCGCTCGTCGGTCCAGACCATGGGCTCCGCACTTTCTCCTGACATTCGCAGCCGTCCCCTTCATGCTTCAGGCCCAATCAACGCCTTTGTCTGGTCAGGCCAAACAGGGCGGCAGGCTCGCAGACGCACCAAAATCTGCCAATGACTTATGAAACAAAGTCACCACATTGATCCATGATACAGCTATTTTTGCATTGGACAAATCCACAGTGTGCCCGGATGCAAAAAAGGATGCCCTTTCGATATGCCACAGAAGTGGGAAAACCGAAAGGGCATCCGTGCATGGTAGTGAAAAAAAGATGCTATTTGAACATCTTGTTCACATCGTCGCCACCTTTGGGCATCAGATCGTCGCCCGAGTTGTCGCCACCAAAGCCAAGGTCGTCTTTTTTGCCCTGTCCGGCGTCTCCACCATTCTCGTTGGCGGGCATCAAATCGTCTTCCACACCCTTCTCGTCAAGCACTGACGGAGCCGAGGCTGCAATGGGCGGGGGGGCAAACATGTACTTCGGCAATGCCGTGGCGATGGTGGGGAACGCATACAGGATCACCATCATCAGCGCCTGAATGGCAACAAACGGAATAACCCCCTTGTAGATATGGGCTGTTGTCACACTGCGCGGCGCCACCCCCCGCAGATAAAACAACGAGAACCCGAACGGCGGGGTCAGGAAGCTGGTCTGCAGGTTCAACCCCATCATGACACCCAGCCAGATCGGGTCAACACCGTCCATGGCCAGCAGGATCGGAGCGGTGATCGGCACTACAATGAAAATGATTTCAAAGGTGTCGAGGAAAAAGCCGAGGATGAACATCACCAGCATGACGGTGAAGATCGCCCCCATCTTGCCGCCCGGCATGCCGTTGAACATCTGTTCGACCAGATGTTCACCGCCCAAGCCACGGAACACCAGTGAGAAAACCGATGCTCCCAGCAGGATGATAAAGACCATCGAGCTGATTTTCAGTGTTGATTCAATGACCTCCCGCAGAACCTTCAGACTGAGCTGACGGTTTGCTGCCGCAAGGATCAGGGCACCGATACCGCCAACCGAAGCAGATTCCGTTGCCGTTGCAATCCCGGACAGGATCGAGCCAAGAACAGCAACAATCAGCGCCAATGGGGGGATCAGAACCAGCACCACCCGCCGCCACAGGGCGGCACGGCTAATGCCGGCATCAGGCAGTGGAGGACAGCTTTGCGGCTGAAAAATCGCCTTGATCACCACCCAGCCCATATACAGGCCGACAAGCATCAGGCCCGGGATCAGGGCGCCAACGAACAGGTCACCAACGGACACCGGATCAGGGGCAAAATTGCCCTTTTTCATCTGGGCCGTAGTGTTGGCCCCCTGCAACATGTCACCAAGAAAGATCAGCACCGTTGACGGCGGAATGATTTGCCCCAGTGTTCCCGACGAACAGATGATCCCGGTTGCCAGTTTGGGGTCATAACCAGCCCGCAGCATGGCAGGCAGCGACAGCAGGCCCATGGTCACCACCGTCGCACCAACGATCCCGGTCGAGGCCGCCAGCAGGGTGCCAACGATGATCACCGAGATCCCCAGACCACCGGGCAAGCGCCCGAACAGCAACCCCATGGTTTCCAGCAACTGCTCGGCCAGCTTGGAACGCTCGAGCATCACTCCCATGAACACGAACAGGGGGACAGCGACAAGAGACTCACTGACCATTGTGCCGAAATACCGGGATGCCAGCCCGGTCAGCAGAGAATAGTCAAAGGCTCCAAGCAGATGCCCCACCACACTGAACATCAGTGCGACGCCCGCGAGGGTAAATGCTACCGGATAGCCGATCATGACGGTTACCAGAACGGCAACAAACATCACAACAGCCAGAATTTCACCAATCAGTACCGGGTCCATAGTCTTTCCCGTGTTGTTATTTGGTGGCTTCGCCAGCGGGAAGCCACGGAACTGAAACCAGCCTCATCCGGCGTGCGAATGATCAATGGGTCCCGCTTTTGGTTGCCCATTGCTCTTCACCGGACAGCACCAGCAGGCAACGGGCAACCAGCGCCAAAGCCTGCAGGCCAATAACGCCGACAAAGACAAAAATAACCGATTTCAGCAGGAAGTATCCGGGCAGCCCGCCCTGCTCCATCGACGGCTCGTACACGGCCCATGACGAAGCAACAAACGGCCAGCCAAAGTAAACCAGCACCGCCAGCCACGGCATCAGCCAGAACACTGTGCCCAGCAGATCAACCCACGCTTTGGTGCGGGGGCGCATATTGGCATAAACCAGATCAACCCGGACATGTTCGTTTTCACGCAGGGTGTAGCCCGCCCCAACCAGAAAAACGATGGCATGCATCCACACGTAGGCTTCCTGCAGGCGAATATCGCCCCAGTTAAAGCCATAGCGTGCCACCACAACGGTAAAGCACACCAGAACCACGCCAAGCACCAGCCACGCCACGCATCGGCCAATCACACCGTTAATCGCATCAACGGCGCGGACGAAGGACGCCAAAGCAGACAAAACATCTCTCCTCACACGCAACCACAATGCTTTTCAGCATATTCCGCCAGCAACAGCAAGGGCGAAGGCGCATGAAATACACGCAATCTTAGGGCGGCAATCGGGCTGTGATCCGCACGATTGTTCCCTATGCCGCTGGTCTGGTGGAATAAATTAACGGCCCGCGCGATGGGGCCATGTATACAAACGATCCTGATATCTTGTGACCGGCCCCGCAAAAGACGTCGCCGCCACCCGTGCAGACGGGTGGCGGCGATAGATCAGACTTACTGATGCGGGGGGGGGGATTACCGCAGGCTGCCCGGCAGGGCAATGACGCGGGCAGTGGTGTAATGACCAGCGCCCTGTGTCAGCCCGGGCCCTTCGATGCCACTCAACACCATTGCGCCATGCATGACAAAACTGACAACCAGAACGCAGGCAATTGCCCCCAGGTGGTGGGCAAGGGTAAAGCGGGGATTGTTCATGATGCTTCTCCCATCCGCGTATCATGGCGAGGCGCCAAGCCATCGTCTTCATCCGTTACATGAACAATGCCACAGGAAATCAGGAATGGAAATATCTATTTTTTATAATGAGATATGGCCACAATTTTATGTAAACGATGAAAAAGAAATGCCGGATAGGCCATTGAAAGGACAGGGAAAGCCCTGCCCTTCCCCGGCGTTCCTCAGAACGTTGATCGCCATGCCCGCCACGCCAGTGTGACCGGCCGCCGGGTCGGGACCGCCAGGCGCGACTCAAACGGATCATCGCCAGCCCGCTCCAGCCGCTTCAGATAGCCTTCCGCCATCGTTCCCGGCAAGACGGCTGCGACGGCAGCCTTGCGATGGTCCGCAGCAACGCTGCCTTTCCAGACATGGCGGGCCTCGCGCAGGGCGGTCGTCGCGGCCGCCCGTAACTCGGCAACCGCAGACCGTCCACCGGCATCAATCTTTCCGGCCAGCAAGCCCGCGACATCCGCCTGATGGTCGTTCAGGATTTCAGTCGGCACATACAGCCGGTCGTGGCGGGCATGAAACGGCACCGCCCGCAGCAATCCTCCCAGAGCATAGGCGGCACCGACCTTCCCGGCCACCTCCCCCACTGAGGCATCATGTCCACACAGAACCATTGCCACAAGCCGGGCCAAATGTCCGCCGGTACAGCGGACATACAGCGCCAGGCTTTCCTGATCAGGGATTGGACGTTCATCCATATCCCGCTCCCGCGCCTCCAGCAGCTCATCAAACAGCTCCTGCGGAAGAGTATGGCGATGGATGGCCGCCGCCAGAGCCTGCGCCACCGGGTGGGCCGGAACCGCCTGCGGATCGCGATAGATGGCCTCAAGCGTATCCCGCCACCATTGGACGCGCATCACCCCCAAAACAGGCTCGTTGACCGTTTCCCGGATACGGGCAATCTCGCTGTTGAAGGCATAGACGGCCAAAACGTCTTCCCTTAGGTCCGCCGGAGCAAACAGGGCGGTCAGAAAACGGTCCGGGTCCACGCGCTGCACCTCGCGGGCAATCGGCGAAAGGGCGGCAGCAGCCTGCGGCGACGATGGCATGAACGGGGTCCTTCCTGATCCTGACCGTGAGTTTCGGCCCGCAAGGGCGAAGCATGGTTGTGTCCCGCCCCCCGGCGGGTCTATATGTAGCGATATATAAGCCATCAACGGCAAAGAGAAATCCCCTACCGTGGTTTTAGCCCCCGCCCTTTCGGAATCCGTTCTTGTCAGCCAGTGCGTCGGCCCGGACAGCGAGAGCTTTCCCGTGCTGTGGCTTTTGCCCCCCGGACAGCGGACCACCGTTGCTGCCTATTATCGCTTTGCCCGGCTGGCCGACCATATCGCCGACCATGGCGACCTTGAAAGCGGCGACAAGATCGCCCTGCTGCACAAAATGCGGAACTGTCTGCGCGCCCCCCATGGCAGTCGGGGCAACAGCCCCTGCGAGACCATCACCACCGCCCTGCGAAACCGCATGCAGGAGCGGGGCATTTCCCTGTCTGTTGCCGATGACCTGCTGTCAGCCTTTCTGATTGATGCGGCATCGCCTGCCCGTCTGCGCACATGGGACGAGCTGATGGAGTCCTGTCGCCTGTCGGCGATGCCGGTCGGGCGCTTCTTGCTGGCTCTGAACAGGGAAACTAGCCCTGAAGCGGAAAAGTCTTCTGATGTGCTGTGTGCTGCCTTACAAATTCTCAATCACTTGCAGGGACTGAAAGAAGATTGGCGCAGCCTGAACCGCTGCTATCTGCCCCTTGACTGGCTTGAACAGGCGGGGGGGAACCTGGATGATCTGGCCGCGTCGGATACATCTCCGGCCCTGTGCGGCGTGATCGGACAAACCTGTGATCGCTGCTCCAGCCTGTTGCAGCAGACGGCAGCACTGCCAACCCTTATCCACAGCCGTTTGCTGGCAGCCCAAAGCGCCGCAACCCTGAGCATGGCCCATGCCCTGCTGCGCCAGATCCGCCAGCACGACCTGTTGCACAGTGCGCCGAAACCCTCCCGCTTCGACTGGGTGCGGGCTGGTGGCGCCAGTTTTTGGCGACTCATCCAATGGTGAATCTCCCCGTGAGCGAGCCGCCGAATTCCCTGCTGGACGAATTGAAGGCAACCGGCAGCAGTTTTTACTGGGCCATTCGGCTGCTGCCTGTCGGCAGGCGGACTGATCTATCTATCCTGTATTTGTTTTGTCGAGCGGTGGACGATATTGCCGATGGCCCGCTACCCCCGGACGACAAAGCCGGTGCGCTGGAGCAATGGCGGACGCTGTTGACCAATCCGGCCACCCTGCCCCATGAGCCACTGGCGGCCAATGTCCGCGATCTGCTGGTTCGCCATCCGCTGTTGCGCTCGTTGCTGGTGGAAATTCTGGATGGGGTGGCGATGGACCTCCCGCCGGGTTTGCAGGCTCCCGATCAGGCGACCTTTACCCTGTATTGCCGCAGGGTTGCCGGTTACGTCGGCATGGCACTGGTGCGTTTACTGGGCTGCAACAGCCCGGCCATTGACCGTTTTGCCCTGGCAACCGGGGACGCGTTGCAGTTCACCAACATTCTGCGCGATGTCAAAGCCGATGCCGACTGTGGGCGTTTGTACCTGCCTGCCCCGCTGCTGGACCACGCCGGTGTCACCACCCATGACCCGGCGCAGATTTTGCTCGACCCTGCCCTCCCCCGTGCCTGCGCCCTGCTCGCCGCCGAAGCCGAAAGCCGCTATCAGGAAGCTCTGGACTTGTTCCACGACCCGGCGATCAGTGACCGGGAGCGCCGCCAGTTGCGTCCGGCCCGGGTGATGCTGGGCAGTTACCGCCTGCTGCTTCGTCGCTTGCAGCAGCGGGGATGGCAAGCCGAAGCGATTGGAAACCGCACCCGCCTGTCAGCCGTCCGCCTGCTGATCGAAGCCTTGCGCTGCTACACTCCCGGTTCATAACACACGATGTCGCGCCCCCGCCTGCATATCATCGGAGGAGGCATTGCCGGTCTGGCCTGTGCCGTCGCCGCCCGGCAGTTGGGGGCCGAGGTCACTCTGTACGAAGCCAGCCCGCAGTTTGGCGGGCGCTGCCGGTCCTTCCATGACCCGCTGCTGGATCGGGTGATTGATGGCGGGTCGCACCTGATGCTGACCGCCAACCACGCCCTGCTGTCCTATGCCCGCACCATCGGTGGCGCGGCGGCATTGCAGGTCGGCGAGGCCCGCTTTCCCTTTTATGACCTCGACCGGCAGCGTCACTGGGCCTTGCATCCGAACAGGGGGATCATTCCCTGGTGGCTGTTTTCCGCTGCCCGCCGCTGTCCAGACGGGGGACTGCGCGACCATCTGGCGTTGTTGCGGGCCTGCTGGCCCGGCCAGACACAAACGGTTGCCCAACAGACTGCCGGGTCTCCATTGTACCAACGCCTGTTGGTGCCGCTGACCGAAGCCATCCTGAATACCAAAGCTGAACAGGCGTCTGCTGCCTTGCTGGCCCGCGTGTTGCGGCAAACCCTGCTGCGCGGAAGCGCGGCCTGCCGCCCAATCTTTGCGCCGCAGGGGCTTTCCGCCGCCCTGATTGATCCGGCGGTGGCGTGGTTGCGTCAACGGGGGTGCAGGCTGCACACCAGTCAGCCGATCAGACGGATCGAGTGGACGGCTGATGGTGATGTGGCGACCTTTGACTGTCCAGCCGGACCTGTTGCCCTTGGGGCTGGCGAACGATGTGTACTGGCTGTTCCCCCGGCTGCCGTCACACGATTACTAAGGGCCGACATGCCGGTGCGGCCCACTCAGCGTATTGTCAGTGCTCATTTTCGTTTGCCGCCCGGTCCTTATCCTCCACTGCTGGGGCTGACCGGCGGGCTGGGGCAGTGGATTTTCTGCCGTCAGGATGTCGCCTCGGTGACCATCAGTGCTGCCGAGCGGCTGGACGAAACGGCCTTGCCGATACTGTGGGCCGAGGTCCGTGCCGCTTTGGGTCTGGGGGGACAGTGCGAACGTTTGCCTGCTGCCCGCCTGTTCAATCATCATCAGGCGACACTGTTGCAGGACCCGGCCTGTGCGCAGATGAAAAAGGCGTTGGCACAATACCCGATCATTCTAGCCGGAGATTCATGGCATCCAACCCTGCCCTGCACGCTGGAAGCCGCTGTTTTATCCGGTCAGGACGCCGCCCGGCGGGCACTTTGTGACCGGTAACTGCTTCCTTTTCCGAAAAATTCACCTGTTGCCTCTTTACAATCTCCCCGCCAGCCACTTATGTTTTCTCAGGCTGTTTAGCATCCCTCTAAACTACCATAAAATTTTTCGATAATATCTCTGGAACGAGGTTGGTTATGGCATTCGAACTTCCGCCGCTGCCCTACGACAAGACGGCTCTGGAACCCCACATGTCGGCTCAGACGTTTGAGTTCCACCACGGCAAGCATCACAATGCGTATGTCACGAACCTGAACAACCTGCTGAAGGACTCGCCGCTGGCCGACAAGTCCCTTGAAGAGGTGATTGCCGATTCCTGGCAGAACAAGAACGCTGGCGTGTTCAACAATGCCGCTCAGGTGTGGAACCACACCTTCTTCTGGAGCAGCATGAAGCCGAATGGCGGCGGCGCCCCGACCGGTGCGATTGCCGACAAGATCAACGCCGACTTCGGTTCGTTTGATGCCTTCAAGGAACAGTTCAAGCAGGCTGGCGCCACCCAGTTCGGTTCGGGCTGGGCTTGGCTGGTGATCGAAAACGGCACCCTGAAGGTCACCAAGACCCCGAATGCCGAAACCCCGCTGGTGAACGGCCAGACCCCGCTGTTGACCTGCGACGTGTGGGAACATGCCTACTACCTCGATTACCAGAACCGCCGCCCGGACTTCCTGGCGACCTTCCTGGATCATCTGGTGAACTGGGACTTCGTGAACGAGAACCTGGCCAAGGCCTAACTCGTTACCGGGTACAGAAAACCCCCTCGGGCAGAGATGTCCGAGGGGGTTTTGTTTTGTGGGGTAATACATGATAGCAGGTAGAAACGCATGGGCTATCGCCCGAATCCCCATTTTTCCTTTAAATATCAAGTCAATGGGGTCTGGGGCCTAAAGGCCCCAGCGAGGTTTGGAGCAGCGCTCCATGACCTTGTTTCCGTTAAAAACGATTGTTCCGCGGGAAGCCCTGCGGCGGTAACTTGCCGACACTGGCGCGCTTGCCCAGCCACGACGAGAAATCGCTTTCGGTGCGGGTCTGCTCGCCGCGCCTGAAGGTCAGGCCGTCACTGCCCTTGAACAGCTTCAGGTCCGACAGGCCGCCATCGCTGTACTTTTGCAGGATCACCCCCCGGCCACGGGCCATCTCGGGGATTTCCTCCAAGGCAAACACCAGCAGCTTGCGGTTATCACCAACCGTCGCCACATGATCATGGCCCGGCTCGATCGGCAGGCAGAACACCGCCTGCGCCCCATCCGCCGGAGTCAAAATCTGTTTGCCCTGCCGGGTCTGCGCAATCACGTCATTTTCCGCCACGATGAACCCACGGGCATCCTGTGACGCCAGTAACAGCTTGCGGTTTGGTTGATGCACGAACAGGGCGGCAATTTCGGCTTCGTTCGGCAGATCGACAATCAGGCGCACCGGCTCGCCAAAGCCGCGCCCGCGCTGGATGCGGTCGCCCAGAATGGTATAAAAGCGGCCATTGGTGCCGAAAATCAGGATGCGGTCGGTGGTGTGGGTCTGACACGCGGTCTTGAGCTGGTCGCCATCCTTGAACTTCACATCGTCAAAGCTGTCAACGTGGCCCTTGACCGCGCGGATCCAGCCCTTTTCCGACAGCAGAACGGTGATGGCTTCGCGCTCGATCACCGCTTCCAGTGGCACCACGGTGGCAGAGGGAGGCTCAGCAACCACCGTCCGGCGCTTGCCCAGAGCGGTATGCTGGCCGAACTTCTTTTTGGTCAGGGTGATTTCCGCCGCAATAGCCTTCCAGCGCAGCGGCTCGTTGCTCAACAGGGCCTCAAGCTCGGCCTTTTCCCCGGACAGGCTGCCGTGCTCACCGCGAATTTCGTCTTCTTCCAGCTTGCGCAGCGAGCGCAAACGCATGTTCAGAATGGCGTCAGCCTGAACATCGCTAAGGGAGAAGGCCTTCATCAACTGCACCTTGGCATCATCGTATTCACGAATGATGCGGATCACCTCATCAAGGTTGAGATAGGCAATCAGATAGCCTTCCAGCACTTCCAGCCGGTGGGCAATCTTGTCCCGCCGACAGACGGAACGGCGGATCAGCACATCGTGGCGATGGTCGAGGAAGGCTTGCAGCACCTCCTTCAGCGACATCACCCGTGGCACGCCGTCGCCGTCCAGAACGTTCATGTTCAGGCCAAAGCGGATTTCCAGATCGGTGTTCTTGAACAGGTGTTCCATCAACACGTCGGGATCGACGCTGCGGTTTTTCGGCTCAAGGACAATCCGCACGTCTTCGGCGGACTCATCACGCACATCGGACAGGATCGGCAGTTTCTTGCCGTTCAGCAGGTCGGCAATGCGCTCGATGACCTTGGATTTTTGCACCTGATAGGGAATTTCGGTGACAACAATCTGATACAGCCCATGGGACAGACGTTCGACCTCCCACTTTGCCCGCAGACGGAAACTGCCGCGTCCGGTGCGATAGGCTTCCAGGATGGCATCCGGACTTTCCACCAGCGAGCCGCCGGTCGGGAAGTCCGGCCCCTTGACGTGCGCCACCAGCTCGGGAAGTCCAGCATCCGGGTTGCGGATCAAAAGCTGCAAGGCATCGCACAGTTCCCCGGCGTTGTGTGGCGGGATGTTGGTGGCCATCCCCACCGCAATCCCGGATGACCCGTTGGCCAGCAGGTTGGGAAAGGCGGCCGGCATCACGATCGGCTCGTTTTCTTCCCCGTCATAGGTGGCGCGGAAATCGACGGCGTTTTCATCCAGCCCGTCCATCAGGGCCATCGCCACGTCGGTCAGGCGGGCTTCGGTGTATCGCATCGCCGCCGCGCCGTCGCCGTCGATGTTGCCAAAGTTCCCCTGCCCGTCCACCAGTGGATAGCGCACGGCGAAATCCTGCGCCAGCCGCACCAGCGCATCATAAACCGAGGCATCCCCGTGCGGGTGATACTTACCGATCACGTCCCCCACCACGCGGGCGCACTTTTTGTAGCCGGTTGCCGGGTCCAGCTTCAGCAGGCGCATGGCATAGAGCAAACGCCGGTGCACGGGCTTCAGGCCATCGCGCACATCAGGCAGCGAGCGCGCAACGATGGTGGACAGGGCATAGGCCAGATAGCGTTCAGACAGCGCATCGGCCAGAGGTGCGGGGCGAATGTCTTCGGCGGGAACGGTCATTGCGGGAGAATCCCTGAGGCAGCGGGGGCAGGATCAGAAAAAGTGGATACCGGTTTTTCGTCCGAAAATGCCCCAAGCTCATACAACACGGGTCCGTTCCACCGAGCCGGCGTCCACTTCGGCGGAAAAGACCTGAGAACAAAACAAAAACTCTGTACCATAAACGGGCTGCGCTGACTATATCCCGCAACGGACCTCAGCGGTCAACAGTTTGCAGGCGACTGACCAGATGACCGCGTGCCCATGGCAGAGGCTTGCCAACCGTCACTTGCAGATGGTGCTGCAGGAAATAGCCGGTCAGCGCGAGGCCGGTGCAGATATCGGGATGATCCCACTGTTCCGGCCACTCCATGCCCGCTGGCGGCTCTGGCAACAGGAAGGCTGGCAACGGCAGCAGACGGTCGGCATAGGGCTGCCCCGCCTCCCGGCAGACCGCACGCCCCGAGCGTGGCGACACCCACACCAGTTCGTCCTGTCGGCCAGTTGCCGCACAGGCCGACAAATCGAGCGGAAAGCCAGTTTCCGCCAGCAACAGCATTTCCCAGTGGACATAGGCGGCAGCCCAGCCTTCCGCTTGCAGGGCGACCAGCAAGGCCAGCGAGGCATCGTACAGGTCCGGGCATGGCAGCCGTTCCGGCAGCGCCCAGTCTGCCAGCGCACAAAAGGCGTTCAGGACGCTCAGGCGGCGGGGATCGCCCAGCAACAGGCTGGCCGAGCTTTCCACCGGCTCACAGGTAAAGCGCCCCAAATGGCTTTCCAGACGCGCCCCCCAGCGGCAGGTCAACAAGGTTCCCGGCTCAAGGGTGGCGCGCTGGGACCGGCTGCGCCCGGCGGGGACCAGCCCGGCGTGACGCCCATGCGAGGCGGTCAGCAGCGATGCGATGGCGCCGCCTTCCCCGTGCGGCCGGGCTGACAACACAATGCCGACGTCGCGCCATTCCATCGCTCAGTGCAAGGCCCCCAGCCCCAATAATCCCAGGCCAACGATCAACGCCGCCGCTCCGGTGATCAGGCCGGTGGTTTCCACCGTTTTACGCACTGCCGGGGACGACCAGTCAAGGGTCATCGCCGGAGCCTTGTCTTCCCCTTCGGCCTTTTCGCTGGCGTTCCCGTCTTTTGGCGTCTGCGCAACGGGGGGCGCAGGAGGCGGCACCGGGCGTTTCTGGCGCAAAACCACCACGCCCCCCAAAGCCATCGCCCCGCCCCACAGGCAGAGCAAGCCGTATCCTGTCAAGGGTGTTGCCATGTTCCGTCCCTCACCTCGCGGAGCCTGACCATCATCTGGTTATAGACCTTTTTGCGCCGCGTCACAGCAAAAGCTGGGCGGGGGACTATCATATGAATTCGGATAAGTCTGACTTTTTAGAGGGATATTGACAATCTGCCCGGGATCAAGGCAGGGTATGCGCCTTGACCGAAGGGCAACCGGCCCTTCGCACAACAGGTGATCCATGCCGTCGTTGGGGATACTCCCTTTCCTGCCGATCCGCACACGCCGTCGCATGATGGCGTGGCTCGGTCTGCTGGCGATCATCGGCACCCTGTTTACCGCGTCGTTTGCCGGTCTGCCATTCGCCCGACAGGATTTCGGGCAAACACAGTCTGCCGACGAGATCGTCATCTGTACGCCGGGTGGCATCCAGATTCTGGATTTGACCACCGGCAAGATCAAGGCCCCGCTCACGCGCGATCATGGCGCGGAACGGCTGTGTCTGTTGTGTTTGCCAATCGCATCGCAAGCAAGCCTGCACTCCCTCTCGCACGCCTTGCTGGATGCCCTGCCGTCGTTGCGCATCCTGGCACTGTCCCCCCCGGTGCAGGTTTGCGACCAACCCTCGATGGCCCTGCTCGGGTTTGATCATGATGCCCGTGCTCCGCCCTCTCGTGTCGTAGTTTGACGTTCGTTCACTCAACACCGTTCATTTCAGTGTGATGTCCTGCGTTCTCGCCGATGGCGGCAGCGCAAACGCGGCTTTGTGCCCGGTTGCGGGCCATGGCTCCGTTTGGCATCCCCTGACAGACACGAGAGCAACCGCATGATCGATATGGATCTTGTCGGACTGTCACGCCTGCAATTCGGCATGACAGCCCTGTACCATTTTCTGTTTGTTCCCCTGACCCTTGGCCTGTCCTTTCTGCTGGCCATCATGGAAACCGCCTATGTGATGAGCGGTCGCGAAATCTGGCGCGACATGACCAAATTCTGGGGCAAGCTGTTTGGCATCAACTTTGCCGTTGGCGTGGCCACCGGTATCACCATGGAATTCCAGTTCGGTACCAACTGGAGTTATTACAGCCATTATGTCGGGGACATTTTCGGCGCTCCGCTGGCCATCGAAGGCCTGATGGCGTTCTTCCTCGAAAGCACCTTTGTCGGGCTGTTCTTCTTTGGCTGGGACCGCATGAGCAAGGTCGGCCACCTGACCGTCACCTGGCTGGTGGCGTTGGGGTCAAACCTCAGTGCGCTGTGGATTCTGATTGCCAACGGCTGGATGCAGTATCCGGTGGGGGCAACCTTTAACGTTGACACCATGCGCATGGAACTGACCAGCTTTGGAGCCCTGCTGTTCAACCCGGTGGCGCAGTCAAAGTTCGTTCATACCGTCTCGGCGGGCTATGTCACCGGCTCGATGTTCATGCTGGCGCTGTCGGCGCTGTACCTGCTGCGCGGCAGGCATATCGCCTTTGCCAAGCGCAGCTTTACCGTTGCCGCCAGCTTTGGTCTGGCCGCCTCACTGTCGGTGGTGGTGCTGGGCGATGAAAGCGGCTATGCGGTCAGCGAGCACCAGCAGATGAAGCTGGCTGCCATCGAAGCGATGTGGGAAACCGAGCCCGCTCCGGCCAGCTTTACCCTGTTCGGTCTGCCGGATCAGCAGGCGCAGGAAACCCATGCCGAGGTCAAGCTGCCGTGGCTGATGGGGCTGATTGCCACCCGCTCGATTGACACCGAAATTCCCGGTATCAAGGACCTGGTGGCCAAAAATGCCGAGCGTATCCGTCAGGGGCTGGTGGCCTATGACGCGCTGGAGAAAATCCGCCTCAACCGGCAGGATCAGGAAGCCCGCGCCACCCTGCTGGCCCGTCAGGATGATCTGGGCTATGCCCTGCTGCTGAAGAAATACGTCGAAGACCCGCGTCAGGCCAGTGAACAGCAGATTCAGTCTGCCGCTCTGGACACCGTGCCGCATGTCGCCAGCCTGTTCTGGTCGTTCCGCCTGATGGTCGGGCTGGGCCTGTTTTTTATCGTGGTGTTTGTCTATGCCTTTTACCTGTCCAGCAAGCGCGATTATCTGCGCAGCCCGTGGTTCCTGCGCCTGCTGACCTACAGCCTGCCCTTGCCGTGGCTGGCTGCCGAACTGGGCTGGTTTGTCGCCGAACATGGCCGCCAGCCGTGGACCATTGACGGGGTGCTGCCGACCTTCCTGTCGGCGTCATCGCTGACCGGTGGGCAGGTTCTGTTCACGCTGGCCGGGTTCATCCTGTTCTATTCCATTCTGGCGGTCGTCGAAGTGTTCCTGATGGTCAAGTACATCCGTCTGGGGCCCGCCGAAGCTCTGGGGGTCAACGATGCGGTGAGCCCTGACGCTCATCAGCACGTGTAAGGGAGAGCACAGCATGATTCCCTCTTTTCTCGATTACGAAACCCTGCGCCTGATCTGGTGGCTGTTCCTGGGCGTTCTGCTGATCGGCTTTGCGATCATGGACGGCTTTGATCTTGGGGTCGGCACATTGTTGCCATTCATTGGCCGGACCGACAGCGAGCGGCGGGTGATGATCAACAGCATCGGCCCGGTGTGGGAAGGCAATCAGGTGTGGCTGATTCTGGGGGGCGGAGCCATCTTCGCTGCCTTTCCGGCCATCTATTCTGCTGCCTTTTCCGGCTTTTACATCGCCATGTTCCTGACGCTGGTCGGTCTGATCATGCGTCCGGTTGGCTTTGATTACCGCAACAAGGTCAGTGATCCGCTGTGGCGGACCTGCTGGGACTGGGCGCTGTTTGTCGGTGGCTTTGTGCCGTCGCTGATTTTTGGCGTCGCCTTTGGCAACCTGCTGCAAGGGGTGCCGTTCCGGCTGGATGACACCTTGCGGGTTTACTACGAAGGCTCGTTCTTTGGCCTGCTGAACCCGTTGGGCCTGCTGTGCGGCGTGCTGTCGGTCACGATGCTTGCCGCGCAAGGGGCCGCTTATCTGAACATCAAGACCGAAGGTGTTCTGCAACAGCGGGCCCGCACCGTTGGCCGGGTGATGACGCTGGTGGCGCTGGCGCTGTTCATTCTGGCCGGTCTGTGGGTGGCGTCGGGCGTTCAGGGCTATGCCATTTCGTCGCCGGTGGTCGGAGATGGTCCGTCCAACCCGCTGCTGAAGACCGTTGTCCGTGAGACTGGTAGCTGGATGGCCAATTACGGCAAGTATCCGTGGATGATTGCCGTGCCGCTGGTCGGCATTTTTGCCGCGCTTGCCGCTGCCCTGCTGGTGTCGGTCAGCCCGGGGATTGCCTTCATTGCCAACTCGCTGTTCATCGCCTCGGTGGTGGCAACTTGCGGGGTCAGCATGTTCCCGTTCCTGATGCCCTCCAGCCTCGATCCGGCATCCAGCCTGACCGCCTATGATGCAACATCGTCGGCCTTCACCCTGTTCGTGATGCTGATTGCCACCTTGATCTTCCTGCCGATCATTCTGGCCTACACCAGCTTTGTGTTCCGGGTGCTGCGCGGCAAGGTTACTGCCGAATACGTCGCCCGCAACAGCAAGAGCCTGTACTGACAGATTAGACCAGCCTGACGCCACCGTACACGGCAGTTGTGAAAACAAGAGCGGGCTGCCGCCCGGACCGGCTCGGGGCCTGAGGCCCCGAACCCCCATTTTCTCTTTTATGATCAAAGGAATGGGGTCTGGGGCCTCAGGCCCCAGCGAGGTTTGGAGCAGCGCTCCACGATCTGTTTGTTTTTTGTCGCAGTGATTTTGCGCAAACCCGGAACCACTTTTGCGCTCACTGCTCTAAAGGAGACGCCAACAATGTGGTATTTCACCTGGATTCTGGGTATCGGACTGGCCTGTAGCTTTGCCATCCTCAATGCCCTGTGGCACGAAGCACAGGAAACGGACCCCGGACGGGTTTCGTAAGTACAAAAAAGAGAGCCGCCGGGGACACCCTCGGCGGCTCTTTTCATGTCAGCAATGTAGCGGACGGTTACGGCATCGCGTCGGTCTTGGCGACTTCGGCGTCTTCGCTGTCATCGCGGCGCAGGCCGGTGTACAGCAGGGTCGGCAGAGCCATGTAGAACGACGAGTAGGTCCCGGCGATCACCCCCCAGGTCACCGCGAGGCTGAAGCCGCGCAGCACGTCACCACCAAAGGCCAGCAGCGAGGCCGCCGCAAGGAAGGTGGTGGTGCTGGTCAGCAGTGTGCGGGTGAACACTTCGTTCAGGCTGCGGTTCAGCAGATCGTACAGTTCCATTTTCTTGTAGCGGCGCAGGTTTTCACGCACGCGGTCGAACTGCACCACCGTATCGTTGATCGAATAGCCCGCCACGGTCAGCAGGGCAGCAACCACCGTCAGGTCAAATTCGATCTGGAAAATCGAGAAAATCCCCGCTGCCGTCACCACGTCGTGGATCAGGCCAAGCATCGCCCCGATGGAATACTGCCATTCAAAACGGATCCAGATGTAAATCCCGATGATGGCCATTGCCCCCAGAATGGCATAGACGCCATCCTGAATCAGCTCGCCCCCGACTTTGGGGCCGACAACATCGACACGTTTGTAGGTATAGCCTTCGCCCAGAACTTCCTTGATCTTGGCAACGGCACGCATTTCGCTTTTTTCGTCGCTGCCCTTCGGCTGCCCCAGACGCAAGGAAACCTCGCGACCGGACTCGCCCAGAGTGGTCACGGCGACTTCGCCCAGATCGAGGCTCGACACCTTGGCGCGGATGTCTGAAACGTGGACGCCTTCGGGGACTTCGGCTTCGATCAGCACACCGCCGGAAAAATCGATCCCGAAGTTGAAGCCCTGCACCGCAATCGACACCAGCGAGGCCAGCGTCAGCGCCGCCGAGAAAATGAAGCCGATCCACCGCCGCCGCATGAAGTCGATCGTGAATTCCTGCGGCAGGAATTTGAGCAAACTGGTCATGATCTTTGTCTCTTACCTGTCAGCGGATCATCAGATCGGCAACGTCTTGGGGCGCACCCGACGGAACCACAGCGATACCAGGAAACGGGTGAACATGGTGGCGGTGAACATCGAGGTGATGATCCCCAGGCTGAGGGTCACCGCGAAACCACGCACCGGCCCGGTCCCGAAGAAGAACAGCAGGACAGCCGCCGCCAGAGTGGTGATGTTGGAGTCAAAGATGGTTCCGAAGGCATGGCGGAAACCGGACTCCGCCGCATTCATGGCTCCGCGACCGGCCCGCTCTTCTTCACGCATGCGTTCATAGATCAGCACGTTGGCGTCAACGGCCATCCCCATGGTCAGCACGATCCCGGCAATCCCCGGCAGGGTCAGGGTGGCCCCCAGCAACTGCAGGCAGGCCAGCAGCAAAACGAGGTTCAGCACCAGCGCGACGTTGGCGATCAGTCCAAACATGCCGTAGCACAGCATCATGAACACCACCACCACCACCAGACCAATCACCGACGCAGCGGCACCGGCCTGAATGGAGTCCTGACCCAACCCCGGACCGACGCTGCGTTCTTCCAGAACGGTCAACGGCGCTGGCAGGGCACCGGCGCGCAGCAGCAGCGCCAGATCCTGCGCTCCCTGAACGGTAAAGCTGCCCGAGATCACCCCACTGCCGCCAAGGATCGGTTCCCGTACCACCGGTGCGGAAATCACCTGATCGTCCAGCACGATCGCCAACTGCTGACCAACATTTTTGGTGGTCGCTTCGCCAAAGCGGCGGCCCCCGATGCTGTCAAAGCGGAATGACACCACCGGTTCGTTGTTGGTGCTCTGGAAGGTTGCCGAGGCATCGGTCAGGCGGTCGCCGCCGACTTCCACCGCGCGCTTGACGACATACTGCTTCGGACCATGGCTGCCTTCAGCGGCAGGCAACAGGCGCGACCCCGGCGGAATACGACCACGCAGGGCGTCTTCCGGCGAGACCGAGGAATCAACCATATGGAAATTCAGCTTGGCGGTCTTGCCGATCAGGCGCTTGACCCGTTCGGGATCGCTTTCGCCCGGCAGCTCGACGATGATGCGGTCGGTGCCTTGACGCTGGATGGTCGGCTCGCGGGTGCCGCTTTCGTCAATACGGCGACGAACGATTTCGATCGACTGCTTGACGGCGGCCTGCTTGCGGTCATTCAGGGCTTGTTCGGTGTAGGCCAGACGAACCAGATCATCCCCTTCGGCCTTGACCGTGATCGCCTGATCCAGCTTGCCCAACTGACTGATGGCGGCATCGCGCCCGGCGGCATCAGGAATACGCACCACCACCGTCTGCCCGTCCAGACTCAGGTCACGATAGATGACCTTCTGTTCGCGCAGGGCAGTACGAGTGCTTTCGACCAGCCCGTTCAGTTGCTCCTTGACCACATCGTCAACGGCGACTTCCAGCAGCAGGTGCGAGCCCCCTTGCAGGTCGAGGCCCAGATTGACCGGCTGCCACCAGCTCGGGAAGTCATGCTTCCCCAGTGGAGCCATCAGATTGGGAAGGGCATAAAAAATACCGGCAACGCAAACCGCCAGAATCAGCCCGATTTTCCATTTGGCAAAATATAACATGGGGAGTTTCATCCCAAGAACGTCGGCGGGAATGGCATAAACGTGCCAGGAGGGCAATCACGCCCCCATGGCACGCTTTGGACCTGTACGGCAGCTAAGGAGCAATTGCCCGCGGCCGCAAGGCTTTTTCCCTTACTTTTTGGACAGCAGGCCCTTCAGGCCGCCAGCCTTGCCGTCTTCGGCCTTGTCGGCATCGCCTTCGTCCTTGCCGCCCTTGACCGGCTGGGTCTTGGTCAGAACGTCGGTGATGGTGGCACGCAGCACGGTCACGCGCACGTTGTCGGCCAGATCGACAATCACCTTGTCGTCTTCGACCTTGATCACGGTGCCGATGATGCCGCCGCCGGTCAGGACCTGATCACCACGACGGATCGCTTCCAGCTTTGCCTTGTGTTCCTTCATGCGCTTTTGCTGCGGGCGGATCAGCAGCATGTAGAACACCACAAAAATCAGCGCCAGCGGGCCGAACTGTTGCAGCATGGCCATGGGATCAACGCCACCGGCAGCCGCGGTCTGGGCAAAAGCGGGGGAAATCAGCATCGAAAATAGCTCCAGTAGGTAAAGGATGGCACATGGTCTTGTGCCTGTGTGCGACACAAGATGTCCTGGTGCGGGACTATAACTGCCTCACATCGAGTTGCAAACGCAAACCGCTATGGTACGGTCCCCCTATCGGCACTATAGGCAGGAAAACGGCAACAATAAGGCCTGTGGTGCACGGAATAAGGCGTTCCAGATACAAGGATAATCATCGTGACCTTTTCGGCTGAAGCCATTGTTCCCCTGCTGACCCGCATTGCCGAGGCTTTGGAGCGGATGGCGCCCCCTCCCCGTCCAGCCTTTGACACCGCCACTGCCGACGCTTTTGTCTGGCATGCCGATGGTGAATGGCTGGCTCCGGTTCATGATGTCAGCCGTCTTGATCTCACCCTGCTGAAGGGCGTTGAGCGCCAGTGCCAGCAATTGATGGACAATACCCGCCGCTTTGTTGACGGGCTGCCGGCCAACAATGCCCTGCTGTGGGGCGCGCGCGGTACCGGGAAAAGCTCGCTGGTCAAGGCCATTCATGGCTCGCTGAATGCCGAACGTCCGGGCTGTCTGGCACTGGTCGAAATTCACCGCGAAGACATCGTTTCGCTGCCTGCCCTGTTGCAGATCCTGAAAAACGGTGGTCGCCCGACCATTTTGTTCTGCGATGACCTGTCGTTTGACGGTCAGGATGAAAGCTATAAATCCCTGAAGGCTGTCCTTGAAGGCGGGCTGGAAGGTCGCCCGAAGAACGTGATTTTCTACGCTACCTCGAATCGCCGCCACCTGCTGTCGCGCGACATGATCGAGAACGAGCAATCGACCGCCATTCACGCCAGCGAAGCGGTGGAAGAAAAAGTCTCGCTGTCCGATCGCTTTGGCCTGTGGCTGGGGTTCCACAACGTCAATCAGGACACGTTCTTTGATATCGTGCGCGGCTATTGCACGCATTATGGCCTGCATATCTCGGATGAAGACCTGCAACGGGAAGCAACCGAATGGTACCGCACCCGTGGTTCCCGTTCGGGCCGTGTGGCATGGCAGTTCTTTCAGGACCTCGCCGGTCGCCATTCCGTGCAGATTGACTAAAGCATGTCGTCCTCTCCGCACATCGTTGCCTATGCTACCCCCCATGGGTACGGGCATGCCGCCATCCTGACCGCTGCCCTGCGGTCGGTTGCCGAACAGCGGCCCGATGTGCGGATTTCGGTGGTCTCGACGGTCCCCGGTGCCTTTTTCCACGAACGCCTGACAGGTATGGATTTTCAGCACTATGGGCGGGGCGTGGCGCTGGATTTTGGCATGAAAATGGCTTCGGCCAGCGATGTGCTGGTTGATGACAGCGCCGCAGCCTATCGCGCGGGCCATCGGCACTGGAAACAGCACGTTCAGGAGGAACAGGATTTTCTGCGGTCCCTGAAGCCATCGCTGGTCTTGTCCTGCGCGGCTTACCTGCCCCTTGCCGCGGCCAGTACGCTGGGCATTCCGGCTTGCAGCATTGGCCCGTTTACCTGGCTGGGGATTGCTGCCAGCTTTTTCACCGGGCAGCCGGATTACGAGAGCCTGATGGCCCCGATGCGGGACGCCTACGGCAACGCCTCGGCCCTGCTGGCGACCACTCCGGCGATTGTGTGGGAGGATTGCGTGACCGACCGCCGCATACATATTGGCCCGGTCGGCTCGCCCTGCTCCACGCCGTCCCGGCAGTTACGCCAACAGATGGAGGCCGCTGTGGGGGCGGGGCGCAAAATTGCTCTGGTCGCCCTTGGTGGCATTCAGGAACCCTTGAGCATGCTGGACCACTGGCCCGACACCCCGGACTGGGTATGGCTGGCATCCAGTGATCTGCCCCGGATCGGGCTCAGCGTCAACCAGGCCCTGACCTGCGTTGATGCGGTGATCACCAAACCCGGATATGGCACCTATATCGAAGCAGCCTGTGCCGGGACGCCCCTGCTCTATCGCTCCCGCCCGTTCTGGCCAGAGACAACCGGCCTTGCCCGCTGGTTGGCGCACTACACTGGCGTTGAGGAGATCAGCGAGCAGGATTTTCAGACCGGCACCATTCTCCCTGCCCTTGAGCGCGCCTGCTCTGCGCCACGGACGCCATTGCGGGTGGTCAGTGGCAACCATCAGGCAGCCACCCTCCTGCAGGATTATTTCTGAGCGTTCTTGCCCAGTTTTTCCAGCAGCAGTGCCTTGTATTTCATGTCTTCGCCAAGGATATGGCGCATCAGCCAATCGGACAGGAAGTCAAACATCCTGACGCTACCTTTTTTCGGATCATCACGGTAACGCTCTTCCAGAGCGGCAACCTGATCCTTCAGCTTGCCATGAATTTCCTTGTGGCGTTCCAGATCCGGGTAGCGGATCAAGCGCAACAATTGTTCCTCGGCCTCGAAATGATAATCTGCATATGCCATCAGGTCACGCAAAACGCGGCCGACAGTATCAGGCGACTCCTTTTTGCGCACAACGCTATGTAATTCATTCACCAGAGATAAAAGTTTTTTATGGTCCGCATCGATTGTGTCAATGCCGACGCTCATCTTATCGGTCCACTCAAGCAGCGCCATTATGGCCGCCCCTTCTCTCTTCGTAACGTGCCAAGCCTCACGGCTGCCTTTGTACGGGGAAAGGCAATCCGTTTCCACCCTAAATCTGATCAGGGCATTGTGGTGCCTGACCGGCTGAAATTCAATCCATGTCTTTCAGCGTGGGCTGCCATACATCCTAATCTTTTGTATAGGCCCAAAAGGGTGGTACAGTAGGAAAGTTACTCGGTAAACGAGGTGCGTCATGCTTATTCTTCTGGCCGATGATCACGAGCTGGTTCGCGCGGGAATTCGTCCATTCCTCCATGAGCTTGCCCCGGTGGTTGAGCTGATTGAAGCAGAGAGCTATCAACAGGCTTTTTCTGTTCTGGAAAAAGACAGGAAGCCCGATCTGGCCGTCATCGACCTCAGAATGCCTGGATACGAAGACGGTGCGCTGCAAAGATTTTGCTCCACCCTGAAAGATGTTCCGGTTGTCATTCTGTCCGGATCGACCAGCCATGGGGACATCCTGAACGCCTATGCCCTTGGTGCTGCGGGATACATCCCCAAGACCTATAGCGGTCCGACCATGGTTCATGCCTTGCGTTTCATTATCAGCGGAGAACGGTTTTTTCCGGCAATCGCTCTGGATGCCTTTCTTGAACCCGTGCAACCAGTGGCAGCCGCAACCCCACCGGCGATGATCAGGACAGCACAACAGGAACCGCTTTTGAGCAAGCTGTCTCAGCGGGAAACAGAAATTCTCGGGCTGATGATCGCCGGAGGAACCAACAAGGAAATCGCCCGCCAGCTCGAAGTGCAGGAGATTACGGTCAAGGTTCACCTGCGCAACATCTATCGCAAGTTGGGAGCGGCAAACAGGGCTCAGGCGGTGCGTATCGCTCTGGAAGATGGCTGGAGGGCTCCGGTACCGGTCAGCTAACCTCCGCCCAGAGCAATAAAATATCTTTCGCCCAACCAAAACTTTTCATTTGTGTACGCAGATTAGAAGCAAGAGAACTTTTACGACTTATTGCCGTGCTGACGAAAAAAAGCCTTTACAAGAACGATTACACCTGCGATCTTGTGCATCGCAACATAGCGTGTCCCTCGCCCTGCGAGGCTATGTTGTCTTTCTTGGACGTTTCCTCCCTAAACTTCAGGGGCCGCACTTTGTTGCGGCCCTCTTTTTTTGTCCAAACAGGATGCGGAACCGCGAGGCTCGCAGCCTCACTTCTGTTTCCCCCTCAAACTCATGGGGTCCGGGGCCTCAACGAGGTGTGGAGCAGCGCTCCACGTCCTTGTTTCCTTTCTGTCGTGTACCGTGGGCGTCAGATTGAACGCACAACGCCCTAGCGGCGAGCACGCTCCACCGAATTCACTGCCGGGGTTGCCCGCAATGCAGCAATAATGTTTACCAGGTGGCGAACATCCCGCACGTCAACATCAATGATCATGTCAAAGAAATCAGCGCTGCGATTGGTGATCTTCAGGTTGGTGATATTCCCCATGTTCTTGGCAATGACCGTTGACAGCGAGCCAAGCGACCCCGGTTCATTTGCGACCACCATGTTGATGCGCCCCACATGATGCTGGCTGTCGTTTTCCGTATCCCACGCCAGATCAAGCCAGCGCTCTGGCTGCTCGGAAAATTGCTCCAGCTGATCGCAGTCGATGGTGTGAATCGTCACCCCCTTGCCGGTGGTCACAATACCAACAATCCGGTCTCCCGGCAGGGGGTGGCAACAGCGGGCATAATGCAAAGCCATCCCCGGGATCAGCCCACGGATCGGCATGCTGTGGTGCGTACCTTCGGTGTCTTTCTTCTTCGCCCCGGCCAGCCCCTTGACCAGCGACACCATTGATCCGACCTTCTGGGCCATTTTCAGGCCCGGGTAGACGGCCATCACCACTTCGTGACCAGAAAGCTGCCCCTCCCCGACCATCCAGTAGATGTCTTCGACATCTTCCGCCCGGAAGCGATTGGTAACCCCCGCCAGACCTTTTTCGGTCATGTCATAGCCTTCGGAGCGGAAGGCTTGCTGCAGGATTTTTTTGCCCAGCTCGACATTCTGGCCGCGCTGCTGACCACGGACGAAGCGACGGATCCGGGCCCGCGCTTTGCCCGTCACCACAAAGCGTTCCCATTCCGGGCTGGGTGTCTGCTTGGGATTGGTGATGATCTCGACCTGATCACCATTATTCAACTGCGACCGCAGCGGCACCATCCGCCCGTTTACCTTGGAGCCGACGCAGCGATCCCCCACCTCGGAATGGACGTTATAGGCAAAATCCACCGGCGTTGCACCACGCGGCAAGGCAATCAGGTCGCCTTTCGGAGTAAAGCAGAACACCTGATCCTGGAACATTTCCAGTTTGGTATGTTCAAGGAATTCTTCCGGGTTGGAGGCATGCTCCAGAATTTCCAGCAGTTCCCGTAGCCAGCGGTATTGCCGCCCTTCGGTCAGGGCGCGAGCGGCCGCGGCATCCTGCTTGTAGCTCCAGTGGGCTGCCACCCCCATTTCGGCCACTTCATGCATTTCAGCGGTGCGGATCTGGATTTCGATGCGATGACGCTCCGGGCCGATCACCCCGGTATGCAGTGACCGATAGCCATTCGGTTTGGGGGTCGAGATGTAATCCTTGAAGCGGCCCGGCACCATCGGGTAAGCGGCATGCAGAACACCAAGGGCACGATAGCAGTTTTCGAGGCTGTCAACCGTCACCCGAAAGGCCATGATATCGGACAATTGTTCAAAGGCGACATCCTTGCGCTGCATCTTGCGCCAGATCGAATAGGGGCTTTTTTCGCGTCCGGCCAGGCTGGCCTGAATGCCGCTGTGCGCCAAGGTCTGGTTCAGCTCGTCCATAATCCGCTGGACCAGATCGCCGCCTTGCTCTTCCAGGAATTTCAGGCGATTGACGATACTGTCGCGGGCATCCGGATGCAGCTCTGCAAACGAGTTTTCTTCAAGCTCGGTCTTGAACTCCGCCATCCCGATCCGCTCGGCCAGCGGGGCGTAAATTTCCATCGTTTCCAGTGCGATACGACGGCGCTTCTCGGGCTTTTTAATATAGTGCAGCGTCCGCATGTTGTGCACGCGGTCGGCCAGCTTGACCAGCAGAACCCGGATGTCCTCGCTCATCGCCAGCAGCAACTTGCGGAAATTTTCCGCCTGCTTGGTCTGGTCAGACTGCAACTGGATGCGGGTCAGCTTGGTGACGCCATCGACCAGCCGGGCAACATCATCCCCGAACAGGCGCTGAATTTCTTCGGCGGTGGCATCGGTGTCTTCGATGGTGTCGTGCAGCAAGGCGGTGATGATGGTGGCGGTGTCCAGTTTGTAGCGGGTCAGAATCCCCGCGACCTCGACTGGATGAGAGAAATAGGGGTCACCCGAGGCACGGGTCTGCGATCCATGCTTTTGCACGGCATAGACATAAGCCCGGTTCAACGCATCTTCATCGGCGCCGGGATCGTAAGACCGAACCCGCTCCACCAGTTCAAATTGACGCATCATGATGCCTGAACCCCCACCATCAAAACAAAACAGGGGAGTAACTCACCCTAATGTGGGTTGGTTACTCCCCTGATGCTATAGCTGTATCACGAGATGCAATCGCGGTACCGAGCCTTACAGATCGTCATCACCGACGGCAGCATCGCCAAGATCTTCGCTCATGCCATCTTCACCGGCCAGCAGGTCGTCACCCGACTCGCCGCCCATCATGGCTTCGCTCATCTCGACAGCAATTTCGCTGGCCAGTGTATCGAACTCGTCATCTTCCGGTTCATCGACTTCGACATGCTTCTGCAGGCTTTGCACCAGAGCATTGTCGAGTTCGTCGGTCGAGACCATGAATTCCGCGATTTCACGCAGGGCAACAACCGGGTTCTTGTCGTTGTCACGATCAACGGTCAGGGCCGAGCCGGCAGAGATATCCCGCGCCCGCTGCGCAGCCAGCAGAACCAGATCAAAACGGTTCGGAACCCTTTGAACGCAATCTTCAACGGTAACACGAGCCATGGGGTACTCCCGCACAGGCAATAAGAACGAGCCGCCAGAACGCCCGCGTGCACACCCCGTTTCGGGCTTGGCGCACCATTCTGACGAAGCTTTGGGAACCGATGTGTATAGCGGCTCACCTGAACAAAGGCAACACCGCAATGCACAAGGTCAAGGAATATCAGTCATGCAGCAAGGGGCGGATCTGTTGATCCGGCGGCAGGCTGGCCATCATTTGGTCAACGGACAGCCCCAGGCGGGGATGAACCCAGTCCGGGGCAACGTCGCGCAACGGGTACAGGACAAAGGCCCGGTCCTGCAGGCGAGGATGAGGGAGAGAGAGGGAGGCATCCTCCCGCACGTCACCGCCATGGGCCAGCAGATCGAGGTCAATGACCCGGGGGGCATTGACCACCGTTCGCACGCGCCCCATGCGATCTTCAATTCGATGCAACCCACTCAGGCATTCTTCCGCAGACAATGACGACCGGACCAGAGCCACGCCGTTGACATACCATGGCTGATCAGACATTGGTACCGGGGCCGTTTCATACCAGCGAGACAGGCTTAGGACCTCCATTTTTTCATCAGCAAGAAGACGAACTGCCTGCTGACAAGCGTTCAGGGGAGACCCGTAAATGCTGTCAAGATTGGCCCCAACCGCAACGAGTATCATTATATTTTTTCTCCGTTGTCCCGATGGTTTTACAAAAAATTTACCTGAACATGGGCTTGTCATCGCACCCGGTTAGGCTTACTTAGAAAGACGAAGACGGTAAAGTCCCGTTCGGCCTTCTACCACTCATCCATCAGCTTATGAATCATATCGCTGACTCCAATAATCGCTGGCACGTTTGCCGAAAAGACAGACTGCCCCGATAAACCTTGAAAATATAGACAATAAGTCGAAAGGCATAGACAATGATTTTCTATCCGCAAGAGCGCATTGCCCTCTTCATTGACGGGTCAAATCTGTACGCTGCAGCTCGGGCTTTAGGCTTCGATATCGATTACAAGCGTCTGCTCGACCTGTTCGCCTCCAAGGGTCATCTGATCCGCGCGTTCTATTACACCGCGCTGGTCGAAGATCAGGAATACTCCCCCATCCGCCCGCTGGTCGATTGGCTCGATTATAACGGCTATACGATGGTGACCAAGCCGACCAAGGAATTCACCGATTCCATGGGCCGCCGCAAGGTCAAGGGCAACATGGATATCGAGCTGGCCATCGACGTGATGGAAATGGCCGATCATGTGGACCACATCGTGCTGTTTTCCGGCGATGGCGATTTCCGTCGGCTGGTCGAAGCCGTTCAGCGCAAGGGCGTGCGCGTGACCGTCGTTTCGACCATCAAGTCCCAGCCGCCGATGGTTGCCGATGAACTGCGCCGTCAGGCCGACCACTTCCAGGAACTGCTGGAACTGGCCCCGGTTATCCGTCGTCAGGTTGACCGCGAGCAATACGCGCCGTCTTCGCCTGCCCCACATGCCCCGGCTCACAACAACGAAGATCTGCTGTAAAGGCGACTTTGGAGCTATGGGTGCGCTTTTGCGCCCATGGCTCCAACACCTGCTCTTCGTCCGCCGAGTTCAAGGCCATCGCGCGTGTCTGTGCGGTGGTCTTTGCCTTTTCCAGAGCAATGCGTTAATGCTCCTCAAGACAATAAGCCCTTTTAGCAGAGCCATCCTGCCATGATCTTTACCCCTCCTGAAGCCACCTGCCAGCTCTGTCCACGTCTGGTTGAGTTCCGTAATGACAACCAGCGCCAATGGCCGGACTGGCATAATGCCCCCGTACCATCGTTCGGATCGCTGGATGCCAATCTGCTGGTGGTTGGCCTGGCCCCCGGCCTGCGCGGAGCCAATTGCACCGGACGCCCGTTCACTGGCGACTATGCCGGCGACCTGCTGTATCCGTCGCTGAAGGTTTTTGGCTTGGCGGGTGGCGATTACCAGCGTCGCCCTGATGATGGCTTTATGCTGAAAAACACCCGCATCACCAATGCGGTACGCTGCGTTCCGCCGGAAAACAAACCAACCCCTGCCGAGCAGAACACCTGCCGCCCGTTCCTGATCGACGAGCTGCAGGCCATGCCCAATCTGCGGGTCATTCTGGCTTTGGGGTTGATTGCGCATAACGCTGTTCTTTCGACCATGAAAGAACGCAAGGTCAGCTTCCCCTTTGCCCACGGCGCCCAGCATCGCCTGAGCTGTGGCATTGTTCTGGCCGACAGCTATCACTGTTCGCGCTATAACGTGAATACTGGTCGGCTGACCGAAGAGATGTTCCATCAGGTGCTGAGAAACATCTCTCCCTTGCTGCTGTGATCAGCTTTTTTTCAAGGCCGCATCAACAGCAGCGCGCACCTTGTCGCTCATCGGATCGGTGACGGACGAAAACCAGTCAACCAACGAGCCATCCGGGGCAATCAGGTACTTGTGAAAATTCCATTTCGGGGCGGCAATGACTCCCAGCGTCTCCCGCGCCCAGCGATAGAATGGGTGGGCCGCCTCACCAGAGACAACCTGCTTGGCGGTCATCGGAAAGTTGACCCGAAAGGTCGTGGTGCAAAAATCCTGAATTTGCTGCTCTGTCCCCGGCTCCTGTCCGCCGAAGTCGTTGGAGGGAATACCCAGAACGACCAGCCCGCGCTCACGATAGGCATCCCACAGGGCCTGCAAGCCTTCATATTGCTTGGTGAAGCCGCACTGACTGGCGGTGTTCACCACCAGAACCGCTTTCCCCCGGAACGATGACAGAGGCAGGTCGCCCCCATCAATGGCTGAAAACGAAAAGCTGTACGCGTTTTCTGCAGTCATCGCCTGGCTCTCCTTGCGCCGCCCGAACAATCCAAACAGCATGGCCCCTGCCCCTCCCAACATGACAGCGCGACGATTAAAGTGCATATCGCTCTCCTTTGATCACAACATTTACTTTAATGCTTCGGCTTGAAAGAAAATACGTCGTCGCAGATGAGTCCATCTGCTCGGGACTTACTCTAATCATACCGTTCCTCCAGAAATGGCTCGCCGCGCATGTGATATCCACGCGCCTCCCAGAAGCCCGGCTGGTCTTTCTCCATGAAGGTCAGATGACGCAACCATTTGGCGCTTTTCCAGAAATACAGCTTCGGCACCAATAAACGCACCGGCCCACCATGCTCGCGCGATAACGGTGCACCATTCCAGCTATGGCACAGCAGGACATCATGGTCGGCCAGCCATTCCAGCGGCACATTGGTTGAATAGCCGTCAAAGCTCCGCGCCATCACAAAACGGGCGTTCGGAGCAGGCCGGATCAGATCAAGCAAGTGGCGGAAGGATACCCCGGAAAACTCGTTGTCATAGCTGCTCCAGGTGGTGACACAGTGAATGTCAACGGTGACCGTTGTTTGGGGCTGCGCCATGAACGTCGCCCAGTCCCAGGTGACAGGCGCACCGATCAGGCCGCCGACAGTAAACTGCCAGTCCTGTTGCGATACAACCGGCTGCATGCCCAGATCCAGTACCGGCAGTCCCCGCGTCTGGTGCTGCCCCGGAGGAAGCCGCCGCTTTCGCTCGGACTTTTCTCCGCTTTCACCCCGGCGCTGGTCAGCCCAGATTTCTTTTGTGGCCGTTAACTTACTGGTCGGAGGCAGAAACTCGTCGCTCATTTTTGCATCCCATTACCGCAGCACGTTGCTCCGATATAAGGCGGAATGAGCAGGGAAACCAGAGGAATGAACGAAAAGCCGCCTTAAAATGCAGAAAGGGGAGCCGAAGCCCCCCCAATCGCAAAATTACCCTGTCCTTCTTAACCGCGATCCCGCAAAACCCGCTGCTTCTGCCGGTTCCAGTCGCGTTCCTTGATCGTCTCGCGCTTGTCGACCGCGTTCTTGCCTTTGGCCAGTCCGAGGCTGAGCTTGGCGCGGCCCTGATCATTGAAATAGATCGACAGCGGAACAATGGTCATCCCGTCACGGTTGACCGCATTCAGCAACCGGACGATCTCGCGCTTGTGCAGCAGCAGCTTGCGCGGACGGCGGGTTTCGTGCGTGAAGTGTTTGGCCGGGCTGTATTCGGGAATATAGACGTTATACAGCCACAGCTCGGTCAGGTCTCCTTTGCGACCGGCATAGGCGTCCTGAATGTTTGCGCGCCCGAGGCGGAGGCTTTTGACCTCCGTCCCGAACAGCACAATACCAACTTCTATTGTGTCCTGAATGAAGTAGTCATGGCGGGCGCGGCGGTTTTCAGCCACCCGCCCGACAGAGATCAGACCACTTCCGCCTTTATCTTTCGCCATGAAGGATCAGGCGTCCAGCACACCGGCAGAGACCATTGCGGCCTTGACTTTTTCCTGTGCGGCCGGGCTGACCGGAATCATCGGCAGGCGCAGGACATTCTGGCACTTGCCCAGCAGCGACGCGGCATACTTGACCGGAGCCGGGCTGGTTTCGCAGAACATCGCATCATGCAGCGGCATCAGGCGATCACGCAGTTCCCAGACGGTGGCATAGTCGCCAGCCTGCCAGGCATCATGCAGCTGGGCGCACAGGGCCGGAGCCACGTTCGAGGTCACCGAAATGCACCCCACGCCCCCCTGAGCCAGGAAGGCGGTGATGGTGGCATCTTCACCCGACAGCTGGCAGAAATCAGACTTGATTGCCAGACGGGTCTTCAGCGGACGGGCAAGATCGGCGGTGGCATCCTTCACACCAACGATGCGCGGCAGCTCGGCCAGACGGGCCATGGTCTCGACCGACATATCGACAACGCTGCGGCCGGGGATGTTGTAGATCACCAGCGGAATGTCGGTGGCATCATGCACAGCCTTGAAATGCTGGTACATGCCTTCCTGCGACGGCTTGTTGTAGTACGGCATGACCAGCAACGCCGCATCAGCACCGGCCTTTTCCGCCGAACGGGTCAGGTCGATGGTTTCATGCGTCGAATTCGAGCCAGAGCCCGCGATCACCGGCACTTTACCTTTAGCCACTTCGATGCACAGCTCGACGACACGTTTGTGCTCGTCGTGGGTCAGGGTGGGAGATTCGCCGGTGGTGCCGACCGGAACCAGGCCGTCGGTGCCCTGGTCGATCTGCCACTGGACGAAGTCCTGGAACGCCTTTTCATCCACGGCGCCATCGGCAGTGAAAGGCGTAATGAGGGCGGTGATGGACCCCTTGAACATGCTGTGCTCCGTTGAGCCTAAAGTGTGCAGAAATAAGGCGACGACCATAGCGATCTCTTGCCCGTTCGGCAAGATGTCACATCAGCTTTTGTGAAGGAAGGGTTGTTGAAGAACGCGCTAACCCCTAAATTGAGCAGTCATCGCTTTCAGGTGGCGCACCAGAGGGGAAGTGCCGTGCTCAAGTTATCCGCTGTCCTGCAGACTCAGCCTTCACCCGCCCGCCGGTCCCGGCATCATTCCCTCAAGATTGCCTCCCCGGCGTTGCTGGTTGCCGCTCTGCTGGGATTTTCCTCCCCCTTCCTGCTGCCTGTTGGCGACAGTCCGGCCATTGCGGCGGCGCAGGCGGCCCCCCTGAGCGACGGCGATCAAAGCCTTTATCAGCAGGCCTTTGACCTTGCCACCCGCGGGCAATGGCCGAGCGCCATTTCACTGGCCGATCAGGCCCGCAATCCTGTTTTGCGTGACGTCCTGCTGTGGCGGTACATGCAACAACCGGATAGCGGCTATAGCTTCGAAACCATTTCAGCCTTTGTAACCACTCACCCCGGCTGGCCAGCGCAAAGTGCCCTGCTCCGCCGCGCCGAAGATGCCATGAGTGGCGACGAGTCTCCGCAAACGCTGTTGCGCTGGTTTGCCAGCAACCCGCCGTTCAGCGCCAAGGGAAAAATGATGCTGGCCGGGGCGCTGATGGCCACCGGCAAAACCGAACAGGCGATCGAAGTTGTGCGGGATGCATGGGTTAACGAGGCATTTTCCGCCAGGGATGAACAAGAGTTTCTGGCCCGCTTCTCGTCCTACCTCACTCTTGCCCATCATCAACGGCGCGCCAGTGCCCTGCTGTGGAATGACCATGATGTTTCAGCCGAGCGGATGCTCAAGCTGCTCGACCCCGACCACCGCGCCCTGATCCAGGCCCGGATGGCCTTGCAGCGCCGCGACAAGACGGCCAATGCGCTGGTCAACAAGGTTCCGGCGGCTCTGCGCAATGACCCCGGCCTGCTGCTCGACCGGATCACCTTCCGCCGCAAGCAGGGGCAGGAAGACGAGGCCATCGAGCTTTTCAAGGCCCGTGAAGCCGATAGTGTACATCCTCAACACTGGTGGCAGGAACGATCCCTGCTGGCCCGCAGCTACCTCCGGCGGGGCTTTGTCTCTCAGGCATATCGGCTGGCCGCTGGTCACAAAATGACCTCGGGGACCAGTTATGCCGAAGCTGAATGGCTGGCTGGCTGGATTGCCCTGCGATTCCTGAAAGATACGGACACCGCCCTCAAGCATTTTAAACGCGCGGATGCCGTTGTCACCTCGCCAATCAGCGTTGGCCGTGCCGCCTACTGGACCGGTCGCGCCGCCGAAGCCGGGGGACAAAAGGCCGAAGCCCAGCGGTGGTATGCCAAGGCAGCAGAACAGGCCACCAGCTATTATGGTCAGCTGGCTGCCGCCCGCCTCGACCCAAGCCAGCGTCCGGGATTGCCCCGTGCCCCGCAGATCACCGACGAAGACCGACGCGCCTTTAACAACAGCGACCTGACCGCGGTCGTCCGCGCTCTGGGGCAGATCAGTCAGGAGGATCAGGCCCGTTCCTTCCTGTTCCGCCTGACCGAAGACGCCCCGACCGAGGGACAACGTGCCCTCGCCGTCATGCTGGGCACCGAGTTGCGCCCTGATCTGGCCGTCGCCATGTCCCGCCGGGCGGCACAAAAGGGAACGCATGTTCTGGATGTGGCATACCCGCTGCCGGCATCGTTGCAGATTACCGACAACACCCCGGAAAAAGCTTTGGTTCTGTCGGTCATACGGCAGGAAAGCAATTTCAACAGCCGTGCCATCTCGGGCGCAGGGGCTCAGGGGTTGATGCAGTTGCTGCCAGCCACCGCCCAGCATGTGGCCAAAAAGCAGGGCATCCCGCATGCGACCTATCAGTTGACCAGTGACCCCAGTCACAATGTGCAACTAGGCAGCAGTTATCTGGAAGGCCTGATCAACGGCTTCCAGGGGTCATACATCATGGCCGTTGCCGGGTACAATGCCGGCCCCGGTCGGCCTAAAAACTGGGTGCAGGAATTTGGGGATCCCCGGCAGGGAGAAATCGATCCCATCGACTGGGTTGAAATGATCCCCTTTACCGAGACGCGGAACTATGTCCAGCGCGTGCTGGAATCCGTTGCCGTTTATCGCGCCCGACTGAGCAAAAGCGAAATCCGCTACACGCTTGAACAAGACCTTAAGCGGGGCGGATAAGGCACACAGATGCGCCTGACGGAACCTGTCCGTCAGGCGCATCCAGAACACTGCGCACTGCTCTAAATAGTCTTAACCCGCAGCGGCTTCGGCTTTTTTGTCCTTGGCATCAATCGCGGTGATCACCGACCGGGCAGCTTCGAACCCCAGAGCCGGACTCTTTCCACTCTCAATGGCCGAAGCCTTTTTGGCGTTGTCGGTCATGCGGCGGCAGTGGCCTTCCATGAAGGCACCGGGCTCGATGGCCAGACTTTCATGGGTGATGTCACCGACCATATGAGCCGTCGACGCAAGGAAGACTGTCTTGGCCCGCACCAGACCTTCCAGCTTGCCGTGCAGGCGGACGCTCTCGGCATCGACTTCACCGAAAACAGACCCGTTCGAGCCAATAATCAGTGCGCTGCAACGAATATCGCCGCGCACTGTACCGTCGATTTGAATCTCGCCGGTGCTGGAAAGATCGCCGGTGATGGTCAGGTCTGCACTAATGATGGACGGAACAGAGCGTCCTGAATTTTCGGAACGCGTATCGCGGCTGGATGACTTGCTAGCCTTAGAGAACATTAATGCCCGCCTTGATAAAAATGGAAGGGTCACACGGCTGACCATTCACGATGACTTCGTAGTGGACGTGCGGCCCCGTGCTCCGTCCAGAATTTCCCAACAAGCCGATCCTGGTGTTCCGGTCCACCAGATCTCCCTTGCGCACCAAAGTTTTGTAAAGATGACCATAGCGGGTCTTCAACCCGTTTCCGTGGTCAATTTCAACGACCCTGCCATACCGGCCACGCCACCCGGCAAAAGAGACACGTCCTTCCCCTGTCGCCGCCACCGGGGTTTGATACGGTGCGGATAGATCAAGCCCTTCGTGAATGGCGCGATCACCATTCACCGGGTCAACCCGCACACCAAACGTACTGGTCACTCGATAATCCCTTAAAGGTTGCCCTATTGGCAGGATTTCCGCCAGACCTTGCATGCTGTTCCAGCGGGAATACTGCTCATTCAGGCTGACCAGGGTTTTTGCCGACGGGTCCGCTTGATCAACGGCAGCCATCGGAATGAACGGCCCGCCCTGATTAAGAGACGAAGAGCGGTCTTTCACCAGAGCATCAATGCTCAGACCCGTGCCCTTCAAAGCCTCTTCCAGATCCTGCGACCGGTTGCGGGCGACAGTCGAGAAATTCTTGACCAATTGCAATTGAGTGTTTTGCAACTCAGCAATTCGGTTTTCCAGCGTCTTGATCTGCTCCTTCAGCGATTGGCTCTCGCTGGTTGCCAGATCCCGCTGTAATACGACCCGGCGGACTTCCAGATCATCAACGCCGCTCTGGTTCGGATCGAAGGTTTCCGCCGCCGTTGCCAGTGTGGTCATTTCCTGCTCAAGTCGCCGAAGCTGCTGGCGCAATCCGGCTCGCTCCTGCGTGGCCCGTTCCCGGTCAAGATCGGTCGCCGCCGAAGCGATATCCTGCGCTCCCTGCCGGGCAGGTTCGGCAAGGCCCTCCCGGACATTCCGCATGTGCTGCCCCGGTCGATCCTTCCCGACACCATCATTCAAGGCAACAGACGGCACCGTAGCCTGATCGGCCAGAGAGAGGGATCTGGCATGGTTTTCTTCAAGATTTTCAGTAACTTCTGAAATCTTGTCACGGTAAACCGTGACCTGAGCCAGCAACCCCTTATACGCGGTCTGCGCCCGGGCCACCTCTTCCTGCTTTGTCGCAATGATGGCTTCGTTATTCAGATACATATAGCTGCTGAAACCAACCCAACCCGCAACCAAAGCCAGAATTGCCGTAGCAGAAACCTGCGCTGCAGTTGAAAAACGCAGGCTGCGAGTCCGCTCGTCGCTCCGCACCATGACCTGACGCTCAGGAAAAAGGCGCTCAAGGGCCTTTTGGCTGGGTGTCAGGTGGTATTTGCGCGGATCGAAGTCTGACATGCTTATCCTTTGTCACAGGGGCGCACCCCGTCTGAAAGGCGGGCGGTTTTCATGGGCATATTATCAGCCAAGGTACCTTTCCCTCGCACGGTATATCAAGTAAAAGCGTCATACAGTCTCAAAATTCAAGAGCATTCCCATGCACACCCACCCGCCCACGCCACCGGCTCCCCCTGTAGTTGAAAGAGGCCGGAAGACCGTTTCATTCGTATTACTCATGTTGGTGACCTGGCTTGGTTCGGGCCTGTCGCCCAAGGCACCGGGAACGTTCGGAACGCTTGCAGCTTTACCATTTGCGTGGGGAATCATAACTCTGTCCGGTGATGCTCATGCTGGATATGTGCTGCTTTCTGCCGCCCTCACCGTTTTTGTCATCGGGTGGTGGGGCAGCGCTCTCTATGTCAGGAAAACCAATACCCAAGATCCTGGACTTATTGTGATTGATGAGGTTGCCGGGGTCTGGATGACCATTGCCCTGTGCCTGCTGAGTGTCGGCCAACCAGCGTATATCCTTTCCTTCGTTGCCTTTCGCATTTTTGACATCCTGAAGCCCTGGCCCATTTGCTGGTTTGACCGCTCCATTCATGGCGGCCTGGGGATCATGCTCGATGATCTGCTGGCTGGCGTACTTGCCGCTATACCCATTATTATTATACTGTCTCTGACAACTCTCCCCCTTCCCTGATTATCCAAGGCGATAACAAGAGGCCCATCATGGCATTTTTTCCCTCCTCGGTGCTGGATCTGGCTGAAAACGTTCTCAAAGCCTGCCGTGAGCGAGGCATTCTGCTGGTCACGGCTGAATCCTGCACTGGCGGCCTGATCGGAGCGATTATCACCGCCATTCCGGGCAGCTCGGACGTTTTTCATGCGGGCTATGTGACCTATGGCAACAGCGCCAAAGAAACCATGCTGGAAATCCCTCCGTCCTTGATCCGTCGAGACGGGGCGGTCAGCGAAGCCGTTGCCTTTGCGATGGCCCGTGGCGCGCTGGAAGAAAGCCCGGCGGGTGTGGCTGTTGCCGTTACCGGCGTCGCGGGGCCCGGAGGTGGCAGCGAGAGCAAGCCGGTTGGAACGGTCCATATTGCGGTGGTGACAGAAGATGGCAACACACTGCACCGGATATGCCTGTTTGATGGTGATCGTGATGGCATCCGCCTGCAAACTGCCGAGATGGCCATGCGGTTGGTGCTGGAAATTCTTGGCGCCGAATAAGCCCCCACCCCTGTGGCTCTGGGGTTATGAGCAATCATGACCCCAGACGCCCCTGCCCTGTAAACATATTGCGGCGTTTGAGGGTTTTGTTGGCTTTGTAATCTGGTATGGCGCTTTCTTTGTCTGCTCTCGTTAAGAGTCCTTGTGCTTTAGTCGCATAATTTATCTTCTGAATAGTTATTTATACAAAGGGAACAGCTTGTCCGCAAAAGATCGAGAATAGATGAGAATAAAAGTGAAAAACGGAGAGCGTTTTCACTCAGTGTGAAAACGCTCTCTGCCCACTACGGCTTTTTCTCCAGCACGAAGCGAAGCTTCCGCAGGGCCGCTTGCTGCATCGATGTCTTGTGCAAGGTTGCCGGACAGATCACCGTCACTTCGGTGTTACTGGAGACATGAAGCGCTGACACTCGCGCAGATGCTCCAAATACTTTGATTTCGAATAAAACTTCACCCAAACCGGAACCGCCGGTTGGCACATTTGCAGGCATGATCCTGTCTCGCCGCAGAAAAAAGAGGCCCCAGCATGGCGCGAACCGTCCAGAGCGTAAAGCCTCTTTCCTGTAACCTGAACGCTTTAAAAGCCTTGACTGTGAACCCGCAGGACGCAGAGCCCTGCTCCAAAGCCATTTTTTTTCAAACACCTGTCGTCATCTGCTGATCATGCCGAACAGCTCAGGCATCCCGCCCCAGGCTGCCGTCCAGCATTTTGATGATCCCCGAAAAGTCCATGCCCCCATGCCCCTGGGCACTGAACAACTGGTACAGGGCCTCGGCAGCCCCACCCAACGGCGTCGCGGCCCCAACCTTTGCCGCCGCATCCTGCGCCAGCTTCAGGTCTTTCAGCATCATGTCGGCAGCAAAACCCGGCTGATAGGCACGATTGGCCGGCGACGTCGGAACCGGCCCCGGAACAGGGCAGTATGAGGTCATCGACCAGTTCTGCCCCGATGCCTTGGAGCTGATATCGAACAGTTTCTGGGCATCGAGCCCCAACCGGCCAGCAAGGGCAAAAGCCTCGCAAGTCCCGATCATGCCGATCCCCAACAGCATGTTGTTGCAGATTTTTGCTGCCTGCCCGTTCCCTGCCCCACCAGCATGGACGATAGTCTTTCCCATCGCCTGCAGATAAGGCTGAGCTGCCTCAAAGGATGCGTCCGGTCCTCCGACCATAAAAGTCAGGGTTCCCGCCTCGGCCCCGCCAACACCACCGGAAACCGGGGCATCAATCATGGCCATGCCAGCATCGTCACAGGCCTTTGCCACCACGCGGGCAGAATCAACATCGATGGTCGAGCAATCAATCATCAACGTCCCCGGCCGGGCATGGGCCAGAACACCCTCGGGACCGGTATAAACGGCCCGCACATGGGTTCCGGCAGGCAGCATGCTGACCACCACATCAACGTCGGATGCCGCCTCGGCAACACTGGGAACGATCGTGCATCCACGCTCGCGGGCACGCGCGCAGGCAGCTTCGCCCAGATCGAACGCCTTGACCGCAAAACCGGCCTTCACCAGGTTGGCTGCCATCGGGCCACCCATGTTGCCCAGACCGATAAACCCAACACTTGCCATAGAACGTCTCCCGTCATTGTTATGATGAAGACAGGCAGGCTTGTGCCCGCTCTGCCTTTACGACAGCTCCAGATCCCCCCCCGGCAAGGGGGCAAACAGAGCATCAACCACCGCGTTGTCCACCTCGGCCAGCGATGCCGCAGACCACCGCGGTGCATTATCCTTGTCCACAATCACCGCCCGCACCCCTTCGGCAAAGTCGGGACCGGCGGCAAGACGCTGGGAAACACGCCATTCGACCTGCATGCAGCGATCAAATTCCAGCTGTGCCCCCAGTTGCAATTGCCGGAAGGTCACCTTCAGCGCAAAGGGGGACTTGCTGGCCAGAGTTTTTGCCTGCTCCTGCGCCCATGGGCGGCCATCGCTGAGCAAGGCTTCCATGATCTCTTCGACACTGGCCCGGTTGAACAGGTTTTCGATGTCATCCTGATGGCGTTCCAGCGCCCCGGTTCCCGGATCCTCATGGAACATTTCAAGAATGCAGGTCACTGCCGTCTGCAACTGGTCCGGCGTCAATTCTTCACGCTCGGCCTCACGCAGCGCCGCAACCACCTCGTCCCGCCGTTCGCTGGGAATGACGTGGGTGGCAATCCCGATCGCATAGGCATCCGCTGCCTTCAGCCGTGCACCGGTCAGTCCCAGAAACAGCCCGACATGCCCGGGCAGGCGGGGCAGGAAATACGTTCCCCCCACATCCGGGATCATCCCGATACCGGTTTCCGGCATCGCAAACAGCGTCCGTTCCGTGGCAATCCGGTGCGAGCCATGAATGGAAATACCAACCCCACCGCCCATGGTGATGCCGTCCATCAGGGCGACATAGGGTTTGGGATAGGTCCGAATCAGCCGGTTCAGGCGGTATTCCTCGGCAAAGAAGGTCCGCAGGGTTTCCAGATCGCCCGTCCGGTTGGCATCCCACAGGGCGCGAATGTCCCCCCCGGCGCAAAACGCCTTGTCCCCGGCCCCCTCGACCACCACACAATGGACGCTGTCATCCGCTGCCCATTGCCGCAGCATCGGGTCCAACTGACGAACCTTGTTCAATGACAAGGCGTTCAGCGCCCTCGGTCGGTTCAGCAGGACCGTGGCCAGCCCATCGGCAGATGCGAACAGAATTTCACCAGCGGTTTCAGTCTCGACGCTCATCGCGAGCTCCCTCTGCGCATATCAGATGTTCCTATGCTCTCAGGACAACATCTTTCGCGCAATGATCACGCGCATGATTTCGTTGGTTCCCTCCAGAATCTGGTGAACCCGCAGATCACGCAGCAGGCGTTCGATAGGATATTCCCGGATATACCCGTAACCACCATGCAGCTGGAGAGAGTCATTGCAAATCCTGAACCCGGCGTCGGTGGCGTAGCGCTTGGCCATCGCACAGAGCTTGGTAGCATCGGGCTCTTTGGCATCCAGTGCCGTGGCCGCCCGGTGCAGCAGCAACCGGGCCGCCGTCAGGTCGGTTTCCATATCTGCCAGCTTGAATTGCAGGGCCTGGAATTCCACCAGAGCCTTGCCGAACTGCTTGCGCACCTGCGCATAGTCCAGTGCGGCTGCCAAGGCCGCCTTTGCGCCGCCCAAAGAGCAAGCCCCGATGTTCAGGCGTCCGCCGTCCAGCCCCATCATGGCGATTTTGAAACCATCGCCCTCTTCACCCAGACGATTGGTAACCGGAACGCGGCAGTCCTCGAAAATCACTGCGGCGGTGGGCTGGCTGTTCCAGCCCATCTTTTCTTCCTGCTTGCCAAACGACAGTCCGGGCGTTCCTTTGGGGACAACCAGCGTTGAGATGCCTTTCGGGCCATCGCCACCGGTTCGGACCATCACCACATAGACATCCGATCGCCCACCCCCGGAAATGAACGCCTTGGAGCCATTCAGCACATAATGGTCACCGTCCCGCTCGGCGCGGGTCTTCAGGCTGGCAGCATCCGAACCGGCACCCGGCTCGGTCAGGCAATAGCTGGCAAAATGCTCCATGGTACACAGGGATGGCAACCACATCCGGCGCTGTTCATCCGACCCGAAGCGGTCGATCATCCACGATGCCATGTTGTGGATCGAGATGTAGGCTGCGGTTGACGGGCAGGCGCTTGCCAGTTCTTCAAAAATGACCGCTGCATCCAGCCGCCCCAGCCCGCTGCCGCCAACGTCTTCGCGCACATAGATACCGGCAAAGCCCAGCCCGGCGGCCTTGCGCAAGGTATCTTCGGGAAAAATGTGATGTTCATCCCAATCCTTGGCATGGGGGGCCATTTCGTTCCTGGCAAAGTCCCGGGCCACGTCCTGAAACTGGCGCTGATCGTCTGACAGCTGAAAATCCATCACATCCTCCATCGGCATTTCTTGTCGCCCCTTGTGTGCATCCAGCCCGACTGGACACGGCCTGCAGGCGACCTGTTTTGTCTGATCATAGCTTTTTTGTACGTGCGGTCAATCATTGTATACAAAATTTTATCACATTCCATACACAGAGGCCCACGATCGATGCCACCCTTGTATATTCCCCAATATGGTCCATATTAACCGGCCGATACCGCCCTGCCGGATCACGCCATCCCTTGCGCACGGAGCCCCAGAATGTCGGCCCATTCCCAGCTGTCCCCCACACCACCGTCAACCGGACGATCCCTCAGCATCGCCAGTCGGCAGGTGATCGGCTTTAGCGCAATCCTGTTGCTGATGATCCTGCTGACCATCATCGCTGCCCTGAAAGTCAATATCATCAGTGGCAATCTGGGCACGATGATCGACGTCAACAGCGTCAAGCAACGCCATGCCATCAACTTTCGGGGCAGCGTCCATGATCGCTCGATCGCCATCCGCGACGTTGTCTTGCTGGAAGACCAAACCGAGCTGCAGCGTACTCTCGCCGACATCGAGCGCCTGAGCGGCTTTTACAGGCAGGCATCGACCGCCATGGACGATCTGTTTGGCAAGATGAGTGACATTTCGCCGCAAGAACGCCAGATGTACGCCGCGATCAAGGAAACCGAAGCCAAAGCCCTCCCTCTGATCACCACCGTGATCAACAGTCGTAAATCCGGCGACATGGCAACGGCAACCAGCACCCTGCACACTGTCCGCCCGATTTTTGTCGAATGGCTGGCCCGGATCAATGCCTTCATTGACCTGCAGGAAAGCAAGAACCAGACGCTGTCCCACGAAACCCGCGAGGTGGCCAGTGCCTTTGTCACCCTGATGATCATCATGTGTGCCGTTGCGGTGGCGGTCGGGGCCAGCTTTGCCTGGTGGAACATCCGTTCGGTGCGCCCGCTGCGAGCGGCAACCACCGCCATGCTGCGGCTGGCCGATGGTGACCTGCAGGCCGATGTTCCGCACGCCAGCAGCAAGGACGAGGTGGGCGACATCGTGCAGGCGCTTGAAATCTTCAAGGCCAATGCGGTGGAGCGGGCGGCCATGCTGGCCCGCGAGGCACAGGAAGCCGAACAGCAGGTTCAACGCGCCCGCCGGATGGCAACCCTGACCTCTGATTTTGAGCAGACCATTTCCGGTTTGCTGACAGCGGTCAACGGCTCGGTGACGGCATTGGGGGGAACGGCACGCTCTCTGGACAATTCCGCCAACCAGACCTCCCGACAAGCCGAAGCCGCCGCCGAGGCGACGCAGGCCGCCAGCCGCAACGCGGACTCGGTGGCAGCCGCAACCGAAGAACTCAACCGCTCGATTGTCGCCATCGCCGAGCAGGTCCAGGAATCCACCGACGTCGCCACCCGTGCCGAACAGCAGGCACGCCAGACCAACAGCACCATGACCGGGCTGTCTGATGCCGCCGTCAAGATCGGCGAAGTCGTCCAGCTGATCAATGACATCGCCAGCCAGACCAACCTGCTGGCCCTGAACGCCACCATCGAGGCTGCCCGCGCCGGCGAAGCAGGCAAGGGTTTTGCGGTCGTCGCCAACGAGGTGAAGGCTCTGGCCACCCAGACCGCTCGCGCAACCGAGGAAATCACCCGCCACATCACCTCGGTTCAAGCCGAAGCCCAGGCGGCGGTTTCGGCAACGCGCGAAATCGCCTCGACCATCGAACGGGTCGGAGAAATCGCCCAGAGCATTTCCTTCGCCGTTCAACAGCAGGGCAGTGCAACGCAGGAAATCTCGCACAACATCACCGAAGCCGCCCGCGGGACAGCCGAAGTTTCTTCCAATGTGCAGGCGGTGTTGCAGGCCGCACAGGAAACCAACGAGTCGTCCGAAGAGGTTTCCGGCGCAGCCAGGGACCTCAACCAGAAAGCGGACGCGCTCAACACGTCGGTGGTCCAGTTCCTGCAGCAGATCCGCACTGTTTGAAAATCCCCCGGAAAAAATCCGTCCTCTGTGCCGGAACGGTGATATGACCGTTTCGGAACGGGAAAAATGAGACCTCAACGGTCCACCCCTCCCCCCCCACCCGGCAGAGCCTGCCGGGGTACGCCCGCACTTCTCAAGGAGAGACGTCCGCCATGGATTTCAAAAGCACCCATCCTGAGACACTGGCCCTTCATGGTGGCAGTTATCGCGCCGACCCGGCAACGACCGCCGTCGCGGTGCCAATTTACCAGACCACGTCCTATGAATTCCACGATACTACCCATGCGGCGAACCTGTTTGCCCTGAAAGAACTGGGCAACATCTATACCCGCCTGATGAACCCCACCACCGATGCGCTGGAACAGCGTATTGCCGCACTGGAAGGCGGGGCGGCGGCCCTGGCCGTGGCCTCGGGGCAGGCTGCCTCGACCTATGCCGTGCTGAACCTGTGCGAAGCGGGCGACAACTTCCTGACCTCGACCGACCTTTACGGCGGCACCTGGAACCTGTTTGCCAACGTTTTCAAGCAAATGGGTATCGAAGCCCGCTTTGTTGACCCGGCAGACCCCGAAGCCTTCCGCACCGCCGCCGACGAACGCACCCGTTGCATCTATGCCGAAACGCTGCCGAACCCCAAGCTGCAGGTGTTCCCGATCAAGGAAGTGGCCGATATTGGCCGCTCGCTCGGCATTCCGCTGATCGTTGACAACACCGCCGCCCCGGTAATCTGCCGTCCGCTGGACCATGGTGCTGCGGTGGTGCTCTATTCCGGCACCAAATGGATTGGCGGGCACGGCACCTCGATCGGTGGTCTCGTGATTGATGGCGGTAATTTTGACTGGGAAGCCTATGGCGAGCGTTTCCCGACCCTCAACCGCCCCGATCCGTCCTATCACGGCGCGGTGTGGACCGAGGCGGTCAAGCCGCTGGGACCGATTGCCTACATCCTGCGCATGCGCTGCACCCTGCTGCGCGACATGGGCGCGGCCATCAGCCCGTTCAATTCGTTCCAGTTGATTCAGGGCGTCGAAACCCTGCCCCTGCGTCTGCGCGCCCACGGTGAAAACGCCCTCAAGGTGGCCGACTTCCTCAAGGATCACCCCAAGGTATCCTCGGTGACCTTCCCCGGCCTGCAAACCGGCGAAGCCCGCCGTCGCGCCGATGCCTATCTGACGCGCAGCTACGGCAGCCTGATCGGCTTTGAACTGAAGGGCGGTGTCGAGGCAGGAAAGAAGCTGATCGACTCTTTGAACCTGTTCTATCACGTCGCCAATATTGGGGATGCCCGCTCGCTGGCCATCCACCCGGCCAGCACCACCCATTCGCAACTTTCCCCGGAAGATCAACTGTCTTCGGGTGTGACGCCGGGCTATGTCCGCCTGTCGATCGGGATTGAACACCCCGAAGACATTCTGGCCGATCTGGCCCAGGCGCTTGAAAAGGTGTAAACACTCAAAGCCTTTTTCCATGGCCCGCCGTTATCCGCTGGAGGGTGACGGCGGGTCAGCCTTTGTGAAGCACACCATACGCCGCTCTTTCCGGCAAAGGAGTCATTGTGAGCACATCGTCCGACACTCTTTCGTTCACCGGCCCGTTCCCCCATATCCGTCTGCGCCGGAACCGTCGCCATGACTGGTCCCGCCGTCTGGTGGCCGAGAACAGCTTGTCGGCGAATGACCTGATCTGGCCGGTTTTCATTATCGAAGGCGAAAACCAGATCGAGCCGGTTCCGTCAATGCCGGGTGTGTTCCGTTATTCCATTGACCGTCTGGTCGAAGCCTGCCGCGAAGCCCACGACCTGGGCATTCCGGCAGTCGCCCTGTTTCCGCGCACCCCGGAGCACCTGAAGGATCTGGAGGGCAGCGAGTCCGCCAACCCCGACAACCTGATCTGCCGCGCCACCCGCGCCCTGAAGGCCGCCCTGCCCAATCTGGGGGTGATCTGTGACGTGGCGCTGGACCCTTACACCACCTCGGGCCATGACGGCATCCTGCGTGATGGTTATGTCGTCAACGACGAAACCGTCGAGGCCCTGTGCAAGCAGGCGCTGGTGCAGGCGCAGGCTGGCAGCGATGTGGTTGCCCCGTCAGACATGATGGATGGCCGCATTCGGGCGGTGCGTGAATGTCTTGATGCGCACGGGTTCATTGATACGCAGGTGTGCTCTTACGCCGCCAAATATGCCTCGGGGTTCTATGGCCCGTTCCGCGATGCGGTCGGCACCGGCGGCACCCTGCAGGGCGGCGACAAGAAAACCTACCAGATGGACCCCGCCAACACCGACGAGGCGCTGCGCGAAGTCGCCATCGATCTGGAAGAAGGCGCCGACATGGTCATCATCAAACCCGGCATGCCCTATCTCGACATCATTCAGCGCATCAGCAGCACCTTTAAGGTTCCCACCTGGGCCTATCAGGTCAGCGGCGAATACGCCATGATCATGGCGGCGGTGAACAACGGCTGGCTGTCACCGGAAAAGGTCATCCTGGAAAGCCTGCTGTGCTTCAAGCGCGCCGGAGCCGGTGCCATCCTGACGTATTTCGCCGTTGACGCCGCCAAGCGCCTGCAACAACTAAAATAAGCCATACCCCACCGCAAGGGCCAGAAACAGATAGTCTGGCCCCAGAGCAGCATGCGTTACGTCTGACGCCACAGTGGGCAACAAAAAGAAAGAAGGGTCATGGAGCGCTGCTCCATACCTCGCCGGGGCCTTAAGGCCCCGGACCCCATTGATTTGATTTTTAAAGAAAGATGGGGGTTCGGGGGAATTATCCCCCGAGCAGTTCAGGCGGCAGCCTGCACTGTTTCCACCAACTATCGTGTCCTGTGATCTGTGACCTGTCGCAGTGATTTTGCGCAAAACTTTACGCTCACCACTTTAAATAAATCTACTCCGCCGCCTGCAACCAGCTCAGGATCGCATCCTGCTCTGCCGCCGAAGCCAACAGCGGCGCATGGCCCGTCTCCGGTACGGTGAACTCGCTGCATGCCGGATGGCTGGCACGCATGCCTGCCACACACTCCACCGGCAGCAGGTCGGACAGGGCACCGCGGATAACCAGCACCGGGCAGCGGACCTGTCCCCAGACCGGCCACAGGTTCACATCATCCACCGGAGCAGCCTGTAGCGGCACGGCAATCGCCGGATCATAGGCCAGACCAAAGCCCCCTTGCGTCTGTGCCTTGACGCTGTGCTGGGTCAGGTGCTGCCACTGGGCATCACTCAGCGGCCCGAACCCGGCCAGAATGGTGCGCAGATAGCTTTCTGCCGATGCCGGAGAGCTGAACGTGGGTGCCTTCCCCACGTACTCCACAATGCGCTCCAGCGCCGCTTTGGGCAAAAACGGCCCGACGTCGTTCATGACCAGCCGCCGGATCGGGGTCTTGCCGGCTGCGGCGAGGAACATTCCCAACAGCCCGCCCATCGACGTGCCGATCCAGCTGATGTCGCAGCCCTCATAACGCGCCAGCAGGGTGGCCAGATCAGCCATGTACAGCGGATAGCCATAGCCGGTCGGGTCCAGCAGCCAGTCCGAACTGCCACGCCCCAGAACATCCGGGCATACCACCCGATAGCCCTGCCCGGCCAGAACCGCGGCCAGCCAGTCAAAGTCGCGCCCGTTGCGGGTCAACCCATGGACACAGACCACCACACGCGTGCTGTGCTCGCTTCCCCATTCGGTATAGGCCATCGCCCGGAAGCCTTCGGGCCGAAGACAGCGCACGGTGCCGAACCGTGGAGTTGCCGGGATATCGCCTGCGGTCATGGTTTCTCCTTGTGGTGAATTGCTGGTGGTGGAATGCGCGGAAATTTGATCTTCCCGGTACGGATCATCATACGCTGAGGCAATTTTTTCACCGCGTTGTTTTTTTGGATACCAAATAGCACATAAATGTATACAATAATTGCAGGTGAGCGATTCACAGTCAGGTATCCTGTGCAGAAATGCCGCGCTGTGGGGTTCCAAAAGTCGCCGAAGCCGCCTACAACGGAAGATCACCCTCCGCCCAAGGCGGCTCTTGCCTGGAAAGACTGACGGCCCATGTCAAAACACAACCCAACCCGTGCCGACCAACTGCGCCGCACGCTGGAAGAAGAAATTTTCACCGGTCGCCTGAAACCCGGCGACCGGCTGGACGAACAGTCACTGGCGCAGCGGTTCAACGTCTCCCGCACCCCGGTGCGCGAGGCCTTGCGCCAGTTGTCTGCCTCTCACCTGATCGAAGTCCGCCCCCGGCAAGGAGCGGTAGTGGCAGTGATCACCCTGCCCCGGTTGATCGAAATGTTCGAGATCATGGCGGAGCTGGAGGGGATGTGCGCCCGTCTGGCCGCCCGCCGGATGACCGAAGCCGAACGCCAGGCCTTGCAGACCATTATCGCCGAAGCCGACCAGTTTGCCGAACAGGTCGACCTTGACGCCTATTACACCAACAACCGCCAGTTTCATGATGCCATTTACAACGGCAGCCATAACCATGTGCTGGAGGAGATGACGCGCAGCCTGCACAACCGGACAGCCCCCTATCGCCGTCACCAGCTCAACCGTCCGGGCCGTATCCACGAATCTCTTGCCGAGCACAAAAAGGTGGTCGAAGCGATCCTCGCCGTGGATCCCGAAGCTGCCGGAAAGGCGATGAATCGCCATGTCAACGTGCAGGGGGATGTCTTTGCCGACTTCCTGTCAACCCTGCCAACCGGGTACCTGACCTCCTGAGCGGGCATTCCACGGCCGCCAGCAGCTCGGGAACACCGGCACGATCATGACAGACAACAAACAGGTCCAACGTCCAGGACTGAAAACAACCGCCGGAGTTCATTCATGACCATCACCCCGAATACCGATCCGTTCGCCCTCGCCCGCTCGCTGTCAGGATTGCACCTGATCAACGGCGCTCTGGTTCCGGCTGCCTCCGGCACGTCGTTTGACGTGATCAACCCGGCGACAGGGGCCGTGATCGGGACCGCCGCCGAGGGCGACGCCCGCGATGTTGACGCCGCCGTCACGGCAGCCGCCAAGGCGCAGAAGGCCTGGAAAGCCATGCCTGCCCGCGAACGCGGCAAGCTGGTGGTCGAATGTGGTCGCCGCCTGATGGACCATGTGGATGAACTTGGCCGCCTGATTGCGCTGGAAACCGGCAAGGCCCTGCGCACCGAAAGCCGGATCGAAGCCAGCGTATTGGCCGATGCCTTTGTGTTTTTTGGCGGCCTTGCGTCAGAACTGAAGGGCGAAAGCGTTCCCTTCAATCCCTCGATGCTGACCGTCACCGTGCGCGAACCGATCGGCGTGGTGGGGGCGATCATCCCGTGGAACGTACCGCTGCTGCTGATGGCGCTGAAGGTTGCCCCGGCACTGGTCGCAGGCAACGCGGTGGTGGTGAAATCCGCCGAAGAAGCGCCACTGACCGTTCTGCGCGTCTGCCAGATCATGAACGAGGTGCTGCCCGCCGGCCTGTTCAACATCCTGTCCGGCTTTGGGCCGGAATGCGGCGCTCCGCTGGTGTCGCATCCCAAGGTCGGCAAGGTGACCTTCACCGGCTCGGTCGAAACCGGCAAGATCGTCTCGCGCATGGCCGCCGACAAGTTGATCCCGGTCACGCTGGAGCTGGGCGGCAAAAGCCCGATGATCATTATGGGCGATGCCGATCTGGAAAAGGCCATCGCCGGAGCAACGGCGGGGATGCGTTTTACCCGTCAGGGGCAAAGCTGCACCGCCAGCTCGCGGATTTACGTTCACGACAGCCTGCACGATGAATTCGTCCGCCGCCTGAAGGCCAACGTCGATGCGATGAAGATGGGTGACCCACTGGACGAAGCCACCGACATCGGCACCATCATTTCCCCCGACCAGTTCGCACGGGTGCAGCATTATATTTCCGAAGGCAAAAAGCATGGCACCGCGCATGTTTGCTCGCAGCTGCCTGAGGATTCTTCCCTGAAGGATGGGCTGTTCATTCAGCCGGTGATCTTCACCGACCTGCCTGCCGATGCCGCCCCGGCCCGCGAAGAAATCTTTGGCCCGGTCTGCTGCGTGTTCCGCTTCACCGACTACGAAGCGGTACTGGCCGAAGCCAACAATTCGGAATACGGACTGGCGGCAACCATCTGGACCCGTGACCTGAAAACGGCGCTTGATGCTGCCCACCGGCTGGAGGCGGGCTTTGTGCAGGTCAACCAGAACCTTGTGGTCCAGCCCAACCTGTCCTATGGCGGCACCAAGCTGTCGGGCCTTGGCAAGGAAGCCACGCTGGAATCGATGCTTGAACACTTCACCCACAAAAAGACGATCATCGTCAACATGGGGTAAAAACCGCGTTCGGCATGACAAAAAAAAGCCAGCCCAATATCAGGGCTGGCTTTTTTCATGCTGCACAACGGCGATGCAAACCGCTTCAGACGCCTTCGCCCAGATCGGCATAGGCCCCACGGAAATACAGCAGCGGCTGCCCACCGGTCTGGCATTCAATCTTTTCGACCTTGCCGATGATGATCAGGTGGTCACCGCCGTCCAGCACTTCATGCACCGAGCATTCCATCTGGGCCAGGCTGTTCTCAATCATCCGCACGCCGTGCTCGTTGGTGGTATAGGCAATGCCCTTCCACTTGTCGTCAACCTTGCTGGCGAACTGGATTGATGCCTGACGCTGATCTTCGCGCAGGATATTGACCACAAAATGGCCTTTGCTATAGGCATCCAGCGCCTTGTTGCGGCGGTCAAGGCAGAACAGGATCAGGGGCGGTGTCAGCGACAGGGACGAAAAGGCGCTGACCGTGACCCCCACCGGCGCGCCATCGGCGTCGGTTGCCGTAACCACCGTCACGCCAGAGGCAAACGAACCCAATGCCTTACGAAATGAACGCTCATCCAGTTCCATTATTCTTCCACCTGATTTCATGGCCGCGCTTCCTGACCTTATTCCGAATTAGCATGAAAGGTCTGGCGAGCCAACGACAGATTTGCCAAAGGCTCTACAATCCAAGGTGTTTCAGCGTCTTTTTTAGCGATTGCGAAGGAAGTTTTGCACTGCGCATCGGTTTTCGTTGAAGTTTCAGTAACCGTTGATTAAAACCTCATTAGGGTATTGGCCGTTATGATCACCACGGTCTCACGGGGCGACGGAAGGCTTCATGCTAGTCATCATTGGCACAATCATTGTTCTGGGCAGCGTGATCGGCGGCTACGCCGGTAACGGCGGCCATCTGGGCGTCCTTTGGCAGCCCTTCGAATTCATCATCATTTTTGGTGCGGCCTTCGGGTCATTTGTGATCGGCAGTCCAAAGGCCGTTCTCAGTGGCACCATCAAGGCCCTCGGCCCGATGATGAAAGGTCCGCGGCACAGCAAAGCCAGCTATATGGAACTGCTGAGCATGCTGTACTCGGTATTCCGCCTGGCCAAGACCAAGGGCGATCTGGCGCTGGAAAGCCATGTGGAACGGCCAGAGGAAAGCCCGCTGTTCCAGAAGTTCCCCGGCTTTTCCAGTGATCACCACACGCTGGTGTTTCTGTGCGATTATCTGCGCCTTTTGACTTTGGGCACCAACAATGCCCACGAAGTCGAAACGATCATCGCCGAGGAAATCGACGCCCACCATCGCGAACACCATGAGGTTGCCCACGCCGTCAACAACATGGCTGACGGCATGCCCGCGCTGGGGATCGTGGCCGCGGTGCTCGGCGTTATTCACACCATGGGGTCGATCACCGAGCCGCCGGAAGTGCTGGGGCATCTGATCGGTGCCGCCCTGGTGGGGACATTCATGGGCGTGCTGCTGTCTTACGGCTTCTTTGCTCCATTTGCCCGCGCGATGGAGGCAGCCTTTGCCTCGGAAACCGAGTATCTGAACTGCATCAAGGCCGCTCTGCTGGCTCACATGCAGGGCTACGCACCGCAGGTTTCGATCGAATTTGCCCGCAAAATCCTGCCCGGTCACGTCCGCCCCTCGTTTGCGGAAGTGGAAGAAACAATCACCAACCTTACCAGTGATTGATGTGACAGTCGCTCCGGGGTTATTTCGCCCCGGAGCCTTCCTCCTCTTTCCCTGCTGGGCATGATGGCCCAGGACTGCAAGGATCCTCCGGACGATGGCAGAAGAAGACGGCAAGTCCCCGATTATCATCAAGCGCATCAAAAAGGGCGGTGCCGCCGCCCATGGTGGTGCGTGGAAGGTGGCCTATGCTGACTTCGTGACCGCGATGATGGCGTTCTTCCTGCTGCTGTGGCTGTTGAACTCGGTCACCGAAGAACAGCTGAAGGGGATCTCCAACTACTTCGCCCCGACTGCCGTGTCTCAAACACCCAGTGGTGCAGGCGGCATGCTGGGCGGGCAGGTCATCGGGGAAGGTGCCAGCCAGTCCAACGCCGGACAGCCGACCGTCTCCATCAACCTGCCGCCGTCAACCATCGGTTCAGGCGGTCAGGATTTCACCGATCCCCAGCAAGGGCAATCGGACAAGAACGAAGATGGCGCGGGCGAGAGTGACAGCGATGGCGTGAAGCCCTCTGCTGGTCAGGCCGCCGAAGACAAGCAGTTTCAGGAAACGCAGAAACAACTGCTGGAAGCCATTGGCTCCATGCCTGAAATGAAAAAGATGAAGAACAGCCTGATGGTGGATAATACCCCGGAAGGGCTGCGTATTCAGATTGTCGATCAGGATGGCCTGCCGATGTTCCCGCCGGGGTCCAGCGGCATGTACGAACATACCCGCAAGATGCTGCAACTGGTCGGTCGCGTCATTCAGCAGTTGCCGCAAAAGGTCGCCATCTCGGGCCACACTGACAGCGCCGGATTCACCGACCCTTCCGGGTATGGCAATTGGGAACTGTCGGCCGACCGGGCCCTGGCGAGCCGGCGCGTGCTGTTACAGGCCGGTATCGAAGATGACCGCATCGCCCGTGTTTCAGGGTTGGCCGGAGCAGATCCCCTCCTGCCCAACAAGCCGGACAGCTCGCAGAACCGCCGCATTTCCATCATCCTGCTGCGTGAAGACAACCATGACGGCAAGGCCCCCAAACCACTGGAGGCTCCGCCGATCCCCAGCGTGATTACCGGGCAGTAAACTTTTCCAGACCGTCGGGGCCCCTGAGACACTTCAGGGGCCCCGATTGCATTCAGCCTGACCGGAAAACAAGCATGAAAAAGCACCACTTGCGGCGCGGATTACCGCCCCCACATCAAATGGACCCAGTTCTTTTTACCCCATATTTCTACCCGAGGTCCTGATGGCCCCTTCTTCGTCTCACTCATCCTATGGTGGGCGCCCCTTGCCCGACGCCATGGCGGCACCGTTCCTGTATGACGGCATCACTTTAAAACGCTGTTTCGCTTACGGGATCGACCTGATCATTCTGGCGATGATTGGTGGCCTGCTATGGCTGGGCATCAGCGCCCTGTCCTTTATGACTCTGGGCCTTGCTGGCTGGTTCCTGTGGCCGCTGGCTCCGCTGGTCCCCCTCGCCTATCACACGCTGCTGATCATCGGCCCACGAGGGCAGACCATCGGCATGCGCTTGATGGGGATCGAGGTCTGCACACTGGAAGGCTCCCCTTTGAGCTTTTTCCATGCAGTCCTGATGGTTGCCCTGTTTTATCTAACCCTCACCTTCCCGCTGCTGTTGGCATTCACCCTGTTCAACAGCCGTCGGCGGGCCTTGCATGACATTTTCTCAGGGACGCTGGTCATCAACAGCGATGCTCTGAGGTAAGCCTTTCCCAGTCACGACAGTTGAAGGAGGATGGTGGACTGCCGTCCGCACCTGCCCGGGGCCTCCGGCCCCGAACGTTCACTTGGGGCCAATGCCCCGGCGAGGCATGGAGCATGCAGTCCACATCTTGTTGCTGTCGTCTCCTGTCCCGTGACAGCAGATTTACACCCCGAACACCAGCCGCTGGGTGTGGCGGGCGATCATCAGTTCTTCGTCTGTCGGAATGGCCCACGCACTCACCGAGCTGTCAGACGTACTGACACACAAGGCATTGTTCTGGTTGGCCACCGGATCAAGGGTGATGCCCAACCATTTGACCTGTTCGATCACCCGCTTGCGAACTTCAGCGGAGTGCTCACCAATCCCGGCGGTGAACACCAGCGCATCAATTCCGCCCAGCGCGCAGGCCAAGGCTCCGATTTCCTTGACGATGCGATAGACGAACAGGTCAACCGCTTCGCGGGCATTCGGATCATCCGACGCCAACAGCACGCGCATGTCGTTGGACAGCCCCCCCGACACCCCCAGCAGGCCAGAGTCCTTGTACAGGAGCTTTTCCAATGCCTTGCCGTCCATGCCTTCACTCTGGACCATGTGCAGGACCACGCCCGGATCAAGCGCACCGGTGCGGGTTCCCATCATCAAGCCATCGACCGCGGTAAAGCCCATCGAGCTATCTACCGAACGGCCATCCTTGATCCCGCACATGCTGGCCCCTGAACCGAGATGAGCGATCACCACCCGGCCCTTGGCCACCTGCGGCGCCACTTCGGCCAGCTTGCTGGCGATGTACTCATAGGACAAACCGTGGAAGCCATAGCGGCGAACCCCGGCGTCAAGATACTTGCGCGGCAGGCCCAGCAACGACGCCTCCATCCGCTTGGTGGTGTGGAACGCCGTATCAAAGCAGGCCACCTGCGGCAGCTCGGGATGCATGTCGTGCAGGGTTTCGATAGGACCGATGTTGTGCGGCTGGTGCAGCGGGGCCAAGGCCACCAGCCCTTTCAGCTCGCTCACCACCTCGGGCGTCACCATCGCCGGGGCGGCGAACTTTTGCCCCCCGTGAACAACACGATGACCGACGGCCTTCAGGGTGGCATCGCCCAGATGGCCCTCGATCCAGTCGATCAGCAGACGCAACAGGCTGGAATGCCGCTTGCCGACCTCAAAGGACGGCCACAGCTCATCGGCAATGGTTTCCCCAGCGGCGTTGACCGCCGAGAAATGGGGCTGGATGCCAACCCCAATGCCTTCTACCTGCCCCTTGGTGACAAAGTGCAGACCACCATCCATCACATACACCGAGAACTTCGACGACGAAGACCCGGCGTTGATCACCAGAATGCCGTTACTCATGGACTCAAGCTCCCTTGCCGGTCATCAGCTTTTTCTGGCCGGTGCGGCGGGCCTGCGCATAGAGGGCAGCCACTGCACACGACGCCAGACGCGCCTTGGCGCTGTCCGCACGGCTGGTCAGGATGATCGGCACCCGCGCGCCCAGAACGATACCGGCGGCATCGGCTTCGGCCAGATAGGACAGCTGCTTGGCCAGCATGTTGCCCGCTTCCAGATCAGGGACCAGCAGAATGTCAGCCTGCCCGGCAACCGGGCTGCTGATCTTCTTGATGCGGGCCGCTTCGGCCGAGATGGCATTGTCAAAGGCCAGCGGACCATCAAGGATCGCCCCGGTGATTTGCCCACGGTCGGCCATCTTGCACAGCGCCGCCGCATCCAGAGTGGACTGGATTTTCGGGTACACCGTTTCAACGGCGGACAGAATGGCCACCAGCGGCTTTTCCACCCCCATCACCTGCACCAGATCGATGCAGTTCTGGGCAATATCCACCTTGTCTTCCAGCGTCGGATAAATGTTGATCGCCGCATCGGTGATGTACAGCGGCTTGGGGTAGGTCGGAACATCCATCACGAAAATATGGCTGATCCGGCGACCGGTGCGCAGGCCGGTGTCACGACGGGCCACTTCGTGCATCAGCTCGTCGGTGTGCAGGCTACCCTTCATCAAGGCTTCACAGACACCGCTGCGGCACAGGGCAACCGAGGTCTCGGCGGCACCGTGGCTGTGTTCGACATCCACAATCTCGTAGCCGCTGATGTCATAACCGTACTGTTCGGCGGTCGCCTTGATCTTGTCCGACGGACCGACCAGAACCGGCTCGATCATGCCAAGACGCGCCGCTTCGACGGCCCCGCCGAGCGACACTTCATCGCACGGATGACAGACAGCCACCTTCACCGACGGCGTTTCCTTGACCTTGGCAATCAGGTTCTCGAAAACGTGGTGACGGTGGCGCAGATGAACTTCCGGCAGGGCGCTGGCATCAAACGTAACCTTTTCCGTCGGCGCCAGCACTTCAGCGGTGCCTTCGATCACCAGTTCACCCTTCTGGTTCAGGGCCTCACAGGCAAACACCAGATGCTGGGTTGCCGCATCCTTTTCCTTCAAGGTCAGGGTCAGGGTCAGGGTATCCCCCAACTCGATGGCGCGATGGAATACCAGATCCTGTTTCTTGTAGACCGATCCCGGCCCCGGCAGTTCATTGCCCAACAAGGCAGAAAACAGCGAGCCGCCCCACATGCCATGTCCGCTGATTTTTTGCGACTTCAGCAACCGGCTGGCCCATTCATCGTCCAGATGGGTCGGATTGTAATCCGACGACAGAACGGCAAACATTTCAGCGTCGTCACGGGTCAGGGTGCGAGTCATCGTCGCGGTGTCCCCGATCGACAGCTCGTCAAAGGTCTTGTTCTCGATGGTTTTCATGGCTCGAGCCTTGGGTCCTTGGGCTTTGAGGTGGGTCGCGTGGTGCGGGAGCCTGCCTGAGACGACAGGGGCACACGAGGGGGCAGGAAAGACTGGCAGGAAACCATATCCGCAACGACGGACACAATCCCCTACAATGAATGGGTCCAAGTTCGCAGGAATGGCCTGCAAAACCAAAGAAATTTCCGTGACACCCCTCTGTCGGCCTGTTAGAGCAGGTGTTGATGTTTGCACATGCTGCCCTGACGCCCTCATCGTGGCCATCCGGATGGTGCGCCGCAATATATCCTTTGGCCAGAGCATCGTATTTGTTTCCAATGATACGACCATATTACCATTGACGTATATCTGCAAATGTGTCGCATCCGTCGGATATGCCTGAGTTACCCTTGCATCCTGACCGGTTACACTGCACCCTGAAGGACATCGGCAGACCGTGCCACCCGTGATAGCTGGTATTGACCTCCCATGAACGACGATATCGCTTTTTTACCCGAAGACCCCTGTGAGAAAAGCGCCGTCATTCCCGGGGCAACCCCGTGGAAGGTTCTGGTGGTCGATGACGACCCCGAAATGCACCACGTCACCAATCTGGTGATCGACGGCTTCATCTTTGCCGGTCGCCCCGTCACCATGCTGTCTGCGACCTCGGCTGCCGGGGCCCGCCGCCTGCTGAGCGAAAACCTCGACACTGCCGTGCTGTTGCTGGACGTGGTGATGGAAACCGACGATGCCGGGCTGGCTCTGGTCCCCTGGCTCCGGGAGGAACTGGGCCTGAGCGCCCTGCGGATCATCCTGCGCACGGGGCAGCCCGGTCAGGCCCCCGAGCGGGATGTGATCCTGCGCTATGACATCAATGACTACCGCGCCAAAAGCGAACTGACCGCCCAGAGCCTGCTGACCGCCACCATTACCGCCCTGCGCAGCTATCAGGCGTTGGCGGACCTTGAAACGGGACGGCGGAATCTGGAACTGGCCGTGGCCGAACGGACCCGCGCCCTGCAGGCCAGCGAAGCCCATTCCCGGGCGCTGGTCGAAGCGGTCCCCGAGGGCATCGTCACCATTGATCTTTACGGCCACATCCGCACCTTCAGCCCCGCCGCCGAACGGATTTTCGGCTGGAGAAGCGTCGATATCCTCGGGCGTTCCATCAATGTTCTCATGGCGGACCGCGACGCCCTGACCCATGACCGCTATCTGACCCACTATCGCCAGACCCGTTCCTCGCATGTGGTTGGCATTCCGGCACGCGAAGTTATTGGCCGTCGCCGTGACGGGTCGTTGTTCCCGATGGACCTGTCGATCAATCAGGCCGAAATTGGTGGCGAAGACCTGTTTGTTTCCACCGTCCGCGACACCACCACCCGCCGGGCAGAACAGGAAGCCCTCCGCCGGGCCAAAGAAGCCGCCGAGCAGGCCGCGCGGGCCAAGTCCGAATTTCTGGCGATGATGAGCCACGAAATCAGAACGCCAATGAACGGCATTCTGGGGATGAGCCAGTTGCTGCTGGACTGCGATCTTGATGAGCAGCAGCGGGACTATGCCGAAACGATCAACCAGTCCGGCCAGTCGTTGCTGACCGTCCTGAACGACATCCTCGACTTTTCCAAGCTGGAAGCTGGCCGCATGGATCTGGAGGCTGCTCCGTTCTCGCCCCGCGTGCTTCTTCAGCAGGTCTGTTCCCTGATGGACGGCAAAGCGGAAGAAAAGGGTCTGCGTTTCACCAAGCAGATTCCGAACGAGCTGCCAGCCTTTGTCCTGGGGGATGGTCATCGCGTCCAGCAAGTTCTGCTGAACCTGATTTCCAACGCCATCAAATTCACCAGTTCCGGCGAAATCTGCGTGACTGCCCACTGTGAAGTGCTCACGACCGCCGAACCGACCCTACAGCGCCTGCATTTTTCCGTCAGCGATACCGGCATCGGCATCGCCAGCGACGTTCAGCCCCTTTTGTTTACCCACTTCATGCAGGCGAACAGCTCGATTTCCCGCCGCTTTGGGGGAACCGGTCTGGGACTGGCCATTTCCCGCAAAATCATCTCCCTGATGGACGGTGATATCGGCTTTGAAAGCGAGGAAGGGCGCGGTTCGCGGTTCTGGTTCTGGATCGACCTGCCGCAAAGCCCGACCTCCCGCTCAGAGACACCACCTCCCTCCCTCGCCGCCCAACTGTTTGACGCACCGCCTGTTGTCCCCCGGAAACCGGTACGCCCCCTGACGGTCCTGATTGCCGAGGACAACATCGTCAACCGCAAGGTCATCAGCGGCCTGTTGCAACGGCTGGGTCATACGGTCATTGCCGTCGAGAATGGTCTGAAAGCGCTGGAAGCCCTGCAAACGCACGCCATAGACCTGGTGCTGCTGGACCTGCGCATGCCGCTGCTGGACGGTCTGGAAACGGTGCGCCGCCTGCGTCAGTTGCCGCCTCCGATTTCGGACTTGCCGGTGATCATCATCACCGCTGCAACCGACCCGCAAAGCGCCGAAGACAGCCTGCTGGCCGGGGCATCGCTGGCCATCACCAAACCGATCGCCCTGAGCGATCTGGAACGCAGCATCGCGCAGGTCGTACCGCTCCCTCTTGCCGACAAAGCCCTTCCGGCGGATAAACCGGCGACTTTGCAAGCCCTGCAGGATGCCCTTGGGGAAGAGGACACCCTTAATCTTCTTGATTTGTTCCTGGGAGATGCAGACAGCCTTTGCCACAGCATACGCCTTCATGCCCAGCAGCAAGACTGGCCCAGCGCCATTGCCATCACCCGCGACTTGCAAGCAACAGCGCGAAATTTTGGCTTCACCGCACTGGATGCAGCCACGCAGGAGATTATCGCGCTACTCCAGGCCCCGTCTGACGGACTGCAGTCCCTGTTGATGGCGTTGCCCGCAATCCTGCGGACGATCCGGCACAGCCTGCGGGTCTGGTATCCAGCCCACACCTTTCCCCCTGCGTCTTCCTGAAAGCCCAGCGCATCATGCCCTTTCAGCCCTCTGTCCACGACGAACAGACCATTTTACGGGCTCCGCTCTATGCTGCCTTGCCCGTCAGCACCCGCGAGATGGTTCTGGCCCGGTGCCATCAACGTTCTTTCAAACGCGGGGAGACCCTGTTCTGTCAGGGTGATCTGGCCGAAAACCTGTTTCTGGTGCTGGAAGGTTGGGTCAAGGTGTTCCGCCTGACCGCCGACGGCGGCGAGGCTGTTCTCCATGTGTTCCGTGCAGGTGAAAGCTTTGCCGAGCCGGCAGCCTTTGGTCTGGGCCGCTATCCCGCGCAGGCCGAGGGAGCCGCTGATGGGCGGATACTGGTGATCCCTGCCGCCGTACTGATGGCCGAGGTAGACCGAACCCCCGGTCTGGCAATGAAGATCATCGGCCTGCTGTCCCAGCGCCTGCATGGACTCATTGCCGAAACCGAGCGACGCCATTTCCTGTCCACCGCCCACCGTCTGGCCGCCTTTCTGGCCGATCTTCTCCGCGATGCCGATCAGGCCACCGCCGACGGAGAGCCAATCGTTCTGAACCTGCCCTATGACAAGGGGCTGGTGGCGGCTCGTCTGGGGATGACGCCGGAAAGCTTTTCACGCGCCCTCAACCGCCTGAAAGCCGATGGCATCACCAGCCAGGGGGGCCGTATTTTCGTCGCCGACCGCCAGCGGCTGACTGATCTCGCCGGGCAGGATGACACCGCAGAAGAGTAAAGATCACAATCCTGGCAACGGAAAACCCCACCGATCCGGCAGGATCAGTGGGGTGCAATGGCAAGTTTCATGATGATCAGTATTCTCTGGTCAGTGCTTTCTGGCCCGATGCATCCCGTTTTCCAGCCCATCAGGGCACTGTTCAAGCCAATAGGTCCGCAAAGGATGAGCCAGGGATTCGTCATAGGCGATAAACTCGGCAACGTCACGCGGCATCGGGCGGCCCTGCCCATAGGCACCACCGACGACTGACGCCCAGCACACACGGTACATGATCGGCGCGGATCCATGCTCCTGAGATGTTGACATGATGGCCTCCTGTCTTTGGTCGCTTGTACTGTCGCAGGGGTGACACGCAACACCGGGGCACCTTTTGCGCTCCCTGCCTCAGAACAGCAACCATAGTACTCTCATTTTATATATGGGTAAATTATCCTAAAGCTTCGTTCGCACCTGCAAACGCTCCAGCCGCAGCCGGTGCCGGTCGTCGGTCAGGCGCAACGCTCCCAGCATGATGGCGATCACCGTCCCCAACCCTGTCCCGCCAGCAATCAGGAACATGATCAAAATCTGGTAACGAGCGGCATCCATCGGCGGCACACCGGTCAACAACTGGCCTGCCATCATACCGGGAATGAACACCAGTCCAGAACTGGCCATGCTATTGATGATCCCCATCAGTCCAGCCCGCGCCGCAGCCCGGATTGCGGGTTGCAAGGCCTGCCAGCGTGTGCCGCCCAACGCCAGACGGGCTTCGATGGCCAGACGGTCGCCATAGGCCTGCGAGGTCAGTGCATTCAGGCTCTGGCTGATGCCGTTCATGGTATTGCCGACGATCATTCCCAGCAAAGGCAGGGCATAGCGGGGATCCCACCATGGCTCGGCGTGGATCTGGGTGGTCAAGGCCAACAGACTGACAGCGGTCCCGGACAGGAAGACCGCCCCGGTGCTCAGGCCCCACGTCCACCAGCCCGCCAAGGGTCGGGCCTGCCGGTTACTGATCTCGTAGCCGGCAAAAACCAGCATCACCAGACAGGTCAGCGCGGTCAGGGCTGGCGTTGCGTGACGGAACAGCGCCACCAGGACCAGCGCCATCACCGCCAGTTGGACCACCATCCGCACCGCCGCAATCAGCATCTGGCGAGCCACCCCCAGCCCCAGCAGCAACGACAGGATGGCATTCAGGATCACCAGCCCCGAGGCGATGAACAAATCAAGATCGCGCAAGGCGATATAGGTGCTGGTGTTGATCATGGTGCCAGAGCCTTTTCAACAAGCCGTCCCGCATCGAAACAGAGCAAGCGATTGGCCAGCCGGGCGGCCTGCTCGCGATGATGCGTAATCATCAGAACTGCACAGGATGGCGACAGAACGGTGCGTAGCAGAGCCTCCACTCGCAGAGTGCTGTCCGGGTCGAGGGCGGCGGTTGGCTCATCCAGCAGGTAGACCCTGCCCTCGCCGTCTTCCGATGGCAAGGTCAGGGCACGCAGCAAAGCCAGCCGTTGGCGTTCGCCACTGGACAAGCGGGGAACACTCCACTCCATCGCCTCGGCCGGAAGCCCGACAGCCTCCAGAGCCATCGTCAACCGGGCCGACGCCTGAAAGTGATCGCCCACGCGATCGGCCCACCAGCCAGACTCAGCGGCACAATAGACCACTCTGCGCCGCCAGAGCGGAGCGGGTATGGTCTTCTTTTCCTGCCCATTCAGCCAAACCGTCCCGCTGGACGGCTCGAGATCGGCGATGGTCCGCAACAGGCGGGATTTCCCGCACCCGGACGGCCCCATAATGGCGACGGTCGTTCCAGCCTGGACCTCGAACGAGGCACCTTCAGGGTGCAACGGTGACTGCACCAACGGGGCTAGAGCCTCCAGCTTCAGTAACGGCGGCATTGGCAAGACCTCTCTGCCATCAGGTGCAATCAAACCTATCCCGTTCATTTTTCAGGGGGTCTGTCAGAAAGCATACTTTCCCGGTTGCTAAACAGCCGGGAAGCGTGGTTCATATTTAGAGCGTTCTCGCACGGAGCGAAAACGCTCTCCGCTTTTAGTGCCGCATTTTCCGAACCGTTGACCGTAGACGGTCACCTTGAAAATGCTCTCATCCAGTCCTGACTATTGGAGGCCGCAAGGACCGTGAAGACAAGCAGAATTGAGGCAGCCTGGGGGGGACAGGCAGAATGCCAGGGATGTTCCATCCGTGATCTGGCCTTGTTTGCTGATCTTCAGGCCAGTGATTTCAACCTGATTCACTTGCCCATTGACGAATTGTCTCTGGACCCCGGTCAGGCAGTCTATCATGCAGAAGACGAAGGCCATGCCGTTTTCACCCTGCGCAGCGGGCTGATCAAACTGGTGCAATACCTGCCCGACGGCAGCCAGCGCATTGTCCGCCTGCTGCGTCCCGGTGACACTCTGGGGCTGGAGATTCTGGTCGGACAAACCTACGAGCACAGTGCGCTCGTTCTCCGCCCTGCCCTGCTGTGCCGTATTCCGCAAGACGTCGTCAACCGTCTGTCCGTCGAAACACCTCGCCTGCACAGCCAGCTGATGAAACGATGGCACCAGTCCGTCCGGCAGGCCGACGAATGGCTGACCGAATTGTCAACCGGCAATGCCAAGGCGCGGGTGGCCCGCCTGCTGCTGACCCTTGCCTCGACCGGTCAACAAGATGCCGTGCCATACTGCAGACCCACAAGACTGGAAGACAGCGAAGCCTATTGCGACCTGTTTTCCCGCGAAGATGTCGGTGCGATGTTGGGCGTCACCACCGAAACCGCCAGTAGAACCATCGCCGAATTCCGCCGACAGGGCGTTCTGACAGATGTCCAGCTCAATCGCTACCGCTGCGACATCCCTGCCCTGCGCCGTATTGCCGGGGACATCTGAGTCTTACTCCTGGGTATCGTAGATGGCGCGATAGAGGCTTCCCCCTGTGCGGGTTCCCGCCACCACCCATTGCCAGGTGCGGTCACACAGATCAGCCTGCTCCAGAACCTGCAAGATGTCTTGCAGCGAGGTTTCCTCGCGCGAGCGGCGAAAGAAAAACGTTGCCTGAGCAGACTTCAATTGCAGGCGCTGAAAAACCTTCGAGCTGTAATTACTGCTGAAATTCCGGCCAATGGCCTCGACCGCCGCAATCACTCCCAGACGGGCGACCGGATGGCGGGACGCGAGAAAGTGGTTGTAACCGACGTATGCCTGCGTTGCCGCAGGGGGGATACACTCCGCCGGGTCCGGGCCGTCATAGCCGACGGCCTGCAAATCATCAATGATCCACGTCCAGTGATCAGCCCCGTCTTCGGCGCTCCGCAACAGGGCATCTCTGATCCCGCCCAACCCGGACGGGCAATTTTCCGCCGCCAGTTCGGAAACAACCGGGCCTTCCCGCGCGACCAGGAACATTGACAACAGCAAGGCACGATAATGCGACATGTCAAATGCGTTCCCGCTGATCCGCCTGGTGGTCGCGTTCCCGGGAAATGTCAGGGTGAGCGTGTTGATTTCTTCGATAAACTGTTGGCGGCGCGACATCGGAGCACCCATAGGTTCAGATATGATCAGAGAATTTATGCCCCGAGTTTTTACCACTCTGGCTGTTTGCGCAAGCGGTTTACGGCCTGCCGCCAGAGCGACACACATCAGCGGGCTGTCTTTCCAGACCTGATCCGAGGGTGGTTGCAATCTTTTCCTTCATTTCAAGGATAAAACAGAATACAAAAATTCCCGCTTGCCCTGTTTTCCACCACGATCCGATCTGGTCAGCCTTCTGTTCGGTCGGTACTCTGTTCGGGGTGTCGCACGGGAAATACACGCCGGTTTCCCAGCCAGTCAAGCAAACGCCAAAATGGCCAGACCCTGCCAACGCAGACCGCCCCTGGCAGCAGCAAGAGAAGAAAAGGTACGCCAGCGTGTCGCAAGGAAACCGTACGTTCATTTTTGCGCTGTTACTCGCCCTGACCGTGCTGGTCGGGTGGGCTGGCTGGTTCGAGCTGCAAAGCTGGCGCGCCGCCAGGGACGCAGGGGCAGCCTTCCTCCATGCCCGCTCCGCCATTCTGGCAGAGAACACCGCGCGGGCCATCGAGGTTGCCGATACCGCCCTGCGATCGGTTCAGGCTTCACAGGAAGGGGTGAACGGCAACATTTCCGCCAAAAGCGAAAATTATTTGCGCAGCCTGAAGGCGGCGTTACCCCATGTCGAATCCCTGTCGCTGGTCGATGTTGGCGGCACGCTGATGACCGGGCAATCGACGGCGCTGGGGGCGTCTTCCCTGCTGGTGGCCGATCGCGACTATTTCCAGTATTTCGCCCAACGTCCCCCCGGTGTTCCCATTGCTGACCACCTGTTCATCGGGGAACCAACCTATGGCCGCCTGCTGGGCCGCTGGTTCGTCGGCATGAGCCGCCCCCTGATAGACTCCCGCAGCGACTTTGCCGGGGTCGTACTGGCCACCCTCAGCGTCAACTGGTTTCACGAACAGCATCAACGCCTCAGCCAGACCGATGCCATTTCCATCGCCTTGATTTCCCAGGGCGAACGACTGATTGACAGCGTGCAACAGGAAGGCGCACAGGCCAATCCACCCAGCAGTGGCATGCCTGCCTCTTCGGTTCCGTTTCTCAACAACCGCATGTGGCAGACCATCTTCCAGCCGGACTCGCCCCCAGAGCTGCTGTTCGAGGCGGTTTCCCCTGACGGTCAATCCCTTGGGCTGGTGGCCGTCCATCGCGTGGCAAACCTGCCGCTGGCCGTTGCTGTCAGCAGGCCGTGGGATGCCATCATGGGCGATTTCCAGCGCGGCTTGTTCCGTGACGCCGGATTGCTGGGTGTCGTCCTGATTGTGCTGGTCGCCATGTGGGGCCCGGTATCCCGCGCCACCCGTGACCGCGACCGTCTGTTTGACCTCTCTCCGGACCCGGTATGCATTACGGATACCGCAGGTTTCTTTTTGCGCGCCAACCCGGCATGGCACCGCGTTCTGGGCTATTCCACCGAAGAACTGGAGGGGATCAGCCACTTTGATCTGGTTCACCCGCTGGACCGCGAAGAGGCCCGCCGCCTGAATGCCCGTCTGATCACCGGCGAAGCCGTCCAGGACGTTTCCCTGCGCTACCGCACGGCCACTGGCAAGTCCGTCTGGCTGTCCTGGTCAGCGGTGGGAGAAGGCGGGCGTGTCTTTGCCATTGCCCGCGACATGACCCGCCGCCGCGATGCCGAGCGCGCCTTGCAGAAAAGCGAAGAACGTTTCCGGGATGTCGCCGAGGCATTAGGCGAATTCATCTGGGAAATCAATGGGGACGGCCATCTCAGCTATCTGTCTGAACGGGCCCGCTCAACGTTGGGCCTGACCCCGGCCGAGCTGCTGGGCAAACCCCTGTCAACCGTTCTCGATACCTCCAGCAGTGACCGTTTGACACAGGCCATCCTGCGCGGAACACCGTTCGTGATGGAGGTGATTGCCAACCGCAACACCCAGACGGAAAACCTGTCCAATGCCGTTGTCCGTCCCGACCTGCGCAGCAACCATACCGCACAGATGATCTGGCTGCGTCTTTCCGGCGTTCCGGTTGTGTCCCCTGATGGAACGGTGGTCGGTTTCCGTGGGGCGGGCGTCGAAATTACCGAAGCCAAAATGTCCCGTCAGGCCCTGGCGGACAGCGAGGCCCGCTATCGCAGCATCGTCAACACGGTGGTTGATGGCATCATCACCATCGACGAACGTGGCATCATGCAGTCGGTCAACCCGGCCGCCGAAACCATCTTTGGCTATTCGGCCCGGGAACTGATCGGTCGCAACGTTTCCTTGCTGATGAGCGAACCCCATCGCAGCATCCACGACAGCTATCTGTCCAGCTACCTGTCCACCGGATTGCGCAAGATCATCGGCACCGGTGGACGGGAAGTCACCGGGCAGCGCAAGGATGGCAGCACCTTTCCGCTTGAACTGGGCGTGAGTGAAGTTTATTTCGGCTCACAGCGGTTTTTCATCGGCATGTGCCGCGACGTTTCCGAACGCAAGCGGATGGAACGTCTGAAAGACGAATTCGTTTCAACCGTCAGCCATGAACTGCGCACGCCCCTGACCTCGATCCGTGGCTCGCTGGGCCTGATCGCCGGTGGAGCCGTCGGGGAGCTGCCGCCCAAGGCCAAACGCCTGATCGAAATCGCCCATTCCAACTGTCAACGGCTGGTCAATCTGGTCAACGACATTCTGGACATCCAGAAAATCGAAGCAGGCGGCATGGCCTTTGACATGGCTGCGATCAATCTGATTGCCGTGGCCGAGCGGGCAATCGAAGAAAACACCAGCTACGCCCAGCAGTACAGCGTCCACGTTTCGCTGGAAACGGATTACTCGGTGATCATCGTTCAGGGCGACTTCAACCGCATCTTGCAGGTGGTCACCAACCTGCTCTCCAACGCCCTGAAATTCTCGCCACCGAATGAAACGGTGATCGTCCGGGTCATTCTGCGCGACGATCAGGTTATTCTGGAGGTCAAGGACCATGGTCCCGGGATCAGCACCGAATTCCGTCCCCACGTGTTCGAAAAATTCTCGCAGGCAGACGCCACCGATACCCGCAGCAAGGGCGGAACCGGTCTGGGGCTGTCCATTTCCCGCGCCATCGCCGAAAGGCACGGCGGTGATCTGGGCTTTGAGAGCATTCCCGGACAAGGGGCAACCTTCATCATGAACCTGCCGCTGGCATCGCCGCGCCAGATTCAGCAGAAATCCCTTTCTTCCACCTCCTCCGAAGCCCCCGACCCGACGCAAAATGCCTTGCGGGGGAATGACAGCACCATCAGTGGCCTGCAAAGCCTGGTCATGCCGCGCGTGCTGGTGATCGAGGATGATCCCGATGTTGCCCACCTGATGCAGATGCTGCTGGCCAATGACGGCTTTGTGACCGACGTTGCCAGTTCTGCCGCACAGGCTTGGGATCTTTTGAAAAACAGTGCCTATGCCGCCGTCACCATGGATGTCCTGTTGCCCGACACCGATGGCTTGTCGCTGGCCCGCGAACTGAAACGCCATCCGCAGTATGCCTCTCTGCCCGTGATCGTTGTCTCGGCCGTGGCCCAGGAGAATGCCCGCCGACTGGATGGGGCGGCGTTGGGGATCGTGGACTGGATCGGCAAGCCCATCGATGAAAAACGCCTGCGCGAGGCCCTGCGACAAAGTGTGGCCGGGGCCTCTGCCGCCGGACGCAGCCGCCTGCGGATGCTGCATGTCGAAGACGACCCCGACTTCCGCGAGACCATCAGCCTGCTGTTCCAGAACATGGCCGACATCCAAGGCGCTGCAACATTGGCCGAAGCACGCCCGTTGCTGACCCAAGGGCATTGGGATGTGGTTCTGCTGGACCTCGGCTTGCCGGATGGTGACGGTAACAGCCTGTTGACCGATATCGCCCATCATCCTGACCGCCCGCAGGTGGTGATTTTCTCGGGTTCTGAACCGACGCTGGAAGACGCCCGCCGGGTCGATGCTGCCCTGCAGAAAAGCAAAATCAGTGGGGAATACCTGCTGCAAACCATTCGGCAACTGGCCCGCATCAGACCAATGCCTGACAGTTGACCCCCAAGGCCGGGTAAAGACAGGAGCCCAGCTCTGCGGGAGAGAAAGCATGCGACGAAAACGGGTCGCATCTTCCGTTGTCCAACCAGGGATTACCTTGTATTTTGTGTCCTACAGCCTGCCGAGATCGAGGAAAGCATGAGTGACGAGGCAATTCGGGTCCTGTACGTAGAAGACGACCCTGATATTCAGGAAATTGCCCGTCTGGCCCTGGAAGATCTGGGGGGAATGTCGCTGACCGTCTGTTCGTCGGGTAGCGAAGCCCTGCAGGCGTTTCCGACATCACGGGCCAATCTGGTCCTGCTGGATGTCATGATGCCGGGCATGGATGGCCCGACCACTCTCGATGCCCTGCGCCGGATGCCGGGTGGCGAGCATTTGCCGGTTATTTTCATGACTGCCAAGGTTCAGGCCCATGAAGTCCCCCGCTATCAGGCGCTGGGCGCCGTCGGGGTCATTTCCAAGCCGTTTGACCCGATGTCTTTGGCCGAACAGGTTATCGCCCTGTACCATCAGGGGCTTCAGACAAACGGGGGCCTGAAATGAGCGGGACCCACCTGAACCGCCTGCAAGGTCTGGTCGAAAAATACATTAACAGTCTGGGGGAACGGCAGGAAACCCTGCGTGCCCTGTATGCCCAGATCAGCACCGCCATCGACGCCCAGCGCGACCTGCGCCACCTGTCGGCCCTGTCGGACCTGCACCATGATGTCCACAAGCTGGCCGGTTCGGCGGGCAGTCTGGGGCTGGATGGTCTGGGGCAAGCCGCCGCCTCACTGGATGTCTACATGTCGGCCATCCAGCGTCGGGGTGATTCCTTCAACGACAGCGATCTGGCCCAGTTCCGTGCCCTGTATCAGGCACTGGATGGGTCGATGAACACTCAGCGCCTGTCCGAGAGCAGCATTCTGCAGGCGCATTCCGCCAGCGGAAGCCCCGCCCTTGGCGATCCACTGGATGCCCATGCCCCACTGGCCAGCGCATCGGATGTCTGGGTCCTGCCGGACATCATGGAGCAATACCCGGCCCTGCCAACCTTGCTGGAACCGTTTGGTTTAACTGTTTCCGCAAAGTCCCTCGAACAACTGGCACTGGACCTGCCCCTGAACGATCTGCAGCCCCCCCAACTGTCGTCGGTGGTGGTCGTTCTGTGCTCGCAACAGGATGCCGACAGCGTGGCCCGGATCATTCAGCGTCGGGTGCCTGTGCTGGCTATCGGCACGGACCAGAGCCTGCAAGCCCGTGTTCTGATGGCCCGCGCCGGAGTACAGGGCCTGTTGACTCCGCCGTTGGAAGGACAGGAAATCCTCGCCCTGCTCGACCGACTGACCCGCCCAAAGGACAACCGCCCGATTCAGGTGGTGCTGGTCGATGACGACCCGGCCCTGTCCGAACTGCTGTCCTACCAGTTTTCCAACGCCGGCATGACCCCGACCTGCCTGTCCAGCCCGCAGACGCTGCTGGAAACACTGGGGTCTGTTCAGCCGGACGTTGTGGTTCTTGACCGGAACATGCCTCGCTGGGATGGCTTTGAAGTGGCAATGGCCATTCGCCAGATTCCGCAATATGCGACCTTGCCGCTGGTGTTCCTGACCGCTGACAAACGCCCGGATTCCCGGTTGCGCGGTCTGGCACTGGGTGGGGACGACTATCTGCACAAACCGGTTGATGGGGCCCATCTCGCCACACTGGTCCGCGCCCGCGCCCTGCGCGCCCGTGCCTTGCGGGAGAAAATTGTGACCGACGGCCTGACCGGCCTGTTGAACCACGCTGCCATCGTCCACGAAGCCCAGCACCAGGTCGCCCTGGCCCACCGCCTGAAGTGGCCCCTGTGCTTTGCCCTGGTAGACCTTGACCACTTTAAATCGGTCAACGACACCTACGGCCATCAGGCGGGTGACAGCGTGCTGACGGCACTGTCGCGTCTGTTGCGGCAAAGATTGCGCCGCTCGGATATCATCGGCCGCATGGGTGGTGAAGAATTTGCCATACTGCTGGTCGATACCCCGATCGACAAGGGGCTGGAGGTGATGAACTCCATCCGCGAGGCTTTTTCGCAGATCAAACACAGCATCAATGGCCACCGCTTCACGGTTACCCTCAGCTGCGGCGTATCAGCATTGGCTTCTGTCGGGCATGATGGCGACGCGGTTCCGTCACTGATCCGCCTTGCCGATGAAGCCCTGTATCAGGCAAAAGCCGCAGGACGGAATACCGTCCTCATGGCCCGATCCAACACATGAATGAATCCTGAACATCCGGCTCAGGGTTCATTCATTAAAAATCACTAATCTGATTACCTGACACGGTATTCACGAGGCATTCGGGATGGCATCCCGTTACCTTGTCCTTACCTTCGGGCCACTCTGGTAATCAGAAAGTCGCACCATGCCACCCTCCCGCGTCCCTTTGCCGCCCTGGAGCCTCACCGTCCGTGTCCTGCATTGGGGGCTGGTCTGCTGCTGCTTTGCGGCGTGGGGAACAGCATGGCTTGGCCGTCCGTCAGCATTGGCCATTCATGTCTGGGTTGGAAGCAGTACCGGCTTTATCCTGCTGGTCCGCCTGCTGTGGGGGCTGGGGGGGCCGTGGTGGGAACGTTTCGCCTTTTTTCCACTCCGCAAAGACACCCTGCGTCTGCATACCCGTCAGATTCTGTCGCGCCAGCACCCGCCCGAAGGTCATGCCTGGCCGGGCCATCCTCCTTTGGGGGCGGCCATGGTCGTGGCTTTGCTGGTCCTGATCCTGACCATGGTGCTGTCCGGCAGCATCGCCTATGGAGGCATTGAAAAAGCCGGGCCACTGGGATCATGGGTTCCGTTCTCGATCGGCGAGCTGGCCGGAACCCTGCATGCAACCATGGCCATCCTTCTGCTGCTGGCCGTTGGGGGGCATTTTCTGGGCGTCATCGTCGAGAGCCGACTGCTCGGAAGCGCGCTGGTACGGGCGATGGTTATCGGGCGACGGGATGGCAGCCATACCCCTCCGACGATGGTTCCTGCGTCTCTTCCCCCTCTCCGCCTGTGGGGTGGTGCCAGCCTGATTGCCGTCTTGATCGGCCTGTCGGCGCTGTTGGTCAGCGGCCACGGCCCCGTGCACCCGCTGCCCCTTTGGCAAACCGAAGAAGACGCCAACGCCACTGCCGTTTACGAGCAGGAATGCGGCGCCTGCCATATGGCCTATCCTCCGGCATTGTTGCCTGCATCCTCATGGTCGGACGTGCTGGCAACGCTGGATGACCATTTCGGCGAAGACGCCTCCCTCCCGGCTGCCAAGGTCTCGGCCCTGCAGGGCTGGCTGCCCCGCCATGCTGCCGAAAGCTGGGATAACAAGGCTGGACACGCCTTCCGGCGGGTTGACTATCACAACCCGACCCGCATCACCGCCACCCCCTTCTGGCAAGACCAGCACCGCCAGATACCGATTGAAACCTTTCGCCAAAAAAATATCGGCAGTCAGGGAAATTGCCGGGCCTGCCATCAGGACGTTCAAAGTCCGGCAGATTCCGGCGGTTTCCACCGGGCAGAGATCGCCATTCCACCCCGGTAAAAAGCGCCTGCCCCAATACCCTCACCCTCACAAGACAACACCCGATGAAAACGGGGAGTTCTGGACTGGTTGGAGAAGTAGAATGCGTTCTCTGTTGATTGTTGGCGGCCTTGCCGCCGCTCTGGTCACTGGCACCGCGGCTTGGGCTGCGGGTCCTCGTGACGACATTCTGGCTGCACTGGCAGCTCAGGCCAAAGCCGAACAGCCTGCCTTTACCGGCTTTGACGCCGCCCGTGGCAAGACGTTCTTCCAAAGCGCCCACAGCGGAGGCAAGCCAGACACCCCGTCTTGCACCACCTGCCACGGCATGGACCCCCGTCAACCCGGACAGACCCGAGCGGGGAAAAGCATCGAACCAATGGCGGTTTCGCAGCAACCGACCCGCTTTACCGATCAGGAAAAGATCGACAAGTGGTTCGAGCGGAACTGTTCGAGCGTTCTTGGCCGTGCCTGCACGGCGGTCGAAAAGGGTGACTTCATCACCTACCTCAGCCAGCAGTAAGGTGCGCCATGAGCTTTTTTCGTTCCTTTACCTTTGCCTCGCTCCTGATGGCCGGAACCGGCCTGCTGTTTCCGGCGGCCAGCTTTGCCGGTGATCATCATGGCTCACGGGGGGATGACGACGACCGGGTTCCCCCGGTAACCGACCCGTTGACCCGACAGGAATGCGGCGCCTGTCACATGCCGTTTCCGGCAGCCCTGATGCCCGCCGCCAGTTGGCAGGCGGTGATGGGGGACCTCTCCAATCACTTTGGCGAAGATGCCTCCCTGCCCGCGGCCAAAGTCACCGCCATCACCGACTATCTGACCCGCAATGCCGGACGGGGTTCGCTCAGCACCGGCGCTCCGCTCACACGGATTAGCGAACAGGGGTGGTGGATCCGCGAACATCGCAACGAAGTCTCCCCCCGCCAGTGGGAGCAGGTCGGCTCCAAGGCCAACTGCAAAGCCTGCCACAAGGGTGCTGAACAAGGCGATTTTGAACGATGACAGCGACCGGGCCTCGTCTTTTGATGACAGGCGAGGCCCGGTTTTTGGCAATATTGATACAAAAAGAACATTTGAATGGTATTTTTTCATGGAATAGGCGCACCATCCATGTAAAATGCCGCCGCGCTTTACAGAGAGGTGATCCCTCTCCTTTCCGGCAGCGCCTCCCGTTTCCGCCCCATGAAGCCGCCGTATCTCAGCTTTTCACGCTGAAAAAAAGCGGAAGAGGGCGCAAACTAAAGTTGACTTTAACGTAAAGCTGCGGCAGTCTCCGGTTCGTAATCCGAATCTCCTGATCATTCCGTGGACCGTGACCCACCGGAACAGCAGGAATCGGGCAGGACTGGTTAAGGTAGGACTGTTTCGCATGAGCGATAAGGCGCGCCTGTACAGCGTTTCCGAACTGGCAAAAGAAGTTGCCCTGACCCCGCAAGCCTTGCGCTTTTACGAGGAAAAAGGGTTGCTGAAGCCTGCCCGTTCAGCCGGTGCGCGCGTTTACAACTATCGGGACCGCGCCCGCCTGACCCTGATTCTCAAGCTGCGCCGCCTGGGGTTTTCCCTGGATGACGTTCTTGAATACATCGAACTCTATGGTACGGGGCCTGGGGGCGCCCACCAATATCGTGTCGGTCTGCAAAAAATTGGCCGCCGACTGGATGAATTGCACCGCAAGCGGCAGGAAATCGACGAGGTGATTGCCGAGTTGCATGAACTGCGCGAAGAAGCCATTCGACGGCTGGAGGATGCCGAACGGGCGTCCACAGCCTCCGGCGACACTGCCGAAGGCTGATCCTGCGCTTGTCGGGCCAAAAGGCTGCGATATGACTGCTATCACGTAAACGACCCTTGCCAGAGACAGCAGAGCCTGCTTTTCTGACCACGCCGATAAGCACAAGCTGTTGAACGGTTGTTTGGTTGGCCGGGTACGTCACCGTCAGCAGATCATGCCGCCATTGGCAAAGTTTTACTGTCCGCCCGGCCTGCCCCGCGCAGGCCACGGCGGTCCTGTTGAAACCACTGGCCCGTTCCGGCCTGTGGAATGCTGTTCTACCCCCACCCACCCCTGCGGAGGAGCCAACGGACATGAAGGTCCTGGTCGCTGTCAAGCGGGTCGTTGACTACAACGTCAAGGTCCGCGTTAAGTCCGACAAGTCGGGCGTTGAGCTTGCCAACGTCAAGATGTCGATGAACCCGTTCGATGAAATCGCCGTCGAAGAGGCCGTTCGCCTCAAGGAAGCCGGCAAGGTTTCGGAAATCGTTGTGGTGTCGATGGGCGTTGCCGGGTGCCAGGAAACCATCCGTACCGCTCTGGCGATGGGTGGCGACCGTGGCGTTCTGGTGCAGACCGATGCCGACCTGCAGCCGCTGGCCGTTGCCAAGTGCCTGAAGGCGCTGGTTGACAAGGAAAGCCCCGATCTGGTGATCGTCGGCAAGCAGGCCATTGACGACGACAGCAACCAGACTGGTCAGATGCTGGCCGCCCTGCTGGGCTGGCCGCAGGGTACCTTTGCCTCCAAGGTCGAGCTTGGCGATGGCGTGGTCAACGTCACCCGCGAAATCGACGGCGGTCTGGAAACCGTTGCCCTGAAGGGCAAGGCCGTGGTGACCACCGACCTGCGTCTGAACACCCCGCGCTATGCGTCGCTGCCGAACATCATGAAGGCCAAGAAGAAGCCGATCGAAACCGTCTCTCCGGCCGATCTGGGCGTTGACCCGGCTCCGCGCCTGAAGACCCTGTCGGTCGAAGAACCGGCGGTCCGTCAGGCTGGCGTGAAGGTCGGCTCGGTGGCCGAGCTGGTGGAAAAGCTGAAGAACGAAGCGAAGGTGATCTGACGATGAGCATTCTGGTCATTGCCGAACACGACGGTTCGGCTCTGAAGGCAGCGACCCTCAACACTCTGGCTGCTGCTCAGGCCATTGGTGGCGACATCACCGTTCTGGTTGCCGGTTCGGGCTGCCAGGCTGCGGCTCAGGCGGCTGCTCAGGTGGCTGGCGTGGCAAAGGTGCTGGTGGTTGATGATGCCGCCTACACCCACGCGCTTGCCGAGCCGATGGGCGATCTGGTGGCCTCGCTGGCTGGTGGCTACAGCCACGTTCTGGCTCCGGCGACCACCTTCGGCAAGAATTTCCTGCCGCGCGTGGCTGCCCTGAAGGACGTTGCGATGCTGTCCGACGTCTGCGGCGTGGTCTCGGCGGACACCTTCGTCCGTCCGATCTATGCCGGCAACGCTCTGGCCACCGTGCAGAGCAGCGATGCCCTGAAGGTGCTCACCGTGCGCGCCACCGCCTTTGATGCCGTTGCCGCCACCGGTGGTTCGGCTGCGGTCGAAGCGGCTCCGGCTGCTGCCACCGCTGGCACATCCAGCTTCGTCGGTCAGGAACTGTCCAAGTCGGAACGTCCGGAACTGACCTCGGCCAGGATCATCGTGTCCGGTGGTCGTGGCATGGGTTCAGGCGAGAACTTTGTTCTGGTCGAAGCCGTGGCCGACAAGCTGGGCGCCGCCGTCGGTGCCTCGCGCGCCGCCGTCGATGCCGGGTTTGTGCCGAACGACTATCAGGTCGGTCAGACCGGCAAGATCGTGGCACCGGAACTGTACGTTGCCGTCGGCATCTCGGGTGCGATCCAGCATCTGGCCGGGATGAAGGACAGCAAGGTGATCGTCGCCATCAACAAGGACGAAGAAGCCCCGATTTTCCAGGTTGCCGACTATGGTCTGGTGGCCGACCTGTTCCAGGCTCTGCCGGAACTGGCCAAAGAACTGGGCTGATTTTTCCAGACCAGCGTGCGTCAAACCTGACGCACGCTGGTCTTGCCTTTTGTATTATCGCATTGTTTTTGCGAAAACCGGTTCCCACTTTTCGCACAATGCAGGTTTTTCCATGCCGCATTGTTGTTGCGAAAACCGGTTCCCACTTTTCGCACAATGCTCCAGCGCATACAAAAGGCGGGGATGTCGCAAGGCGTCCCCGATCTTTTTTGTGCCAGCCTTTCTTGTATCGGACGCAAACACCACCATGGCACGTCCCCCCGCCCCTCCCCCTGATACGGTCGCCCCCGGCCCCCGCAACCTGGTTTCCCCGGCCGGGCTGGAAAAACTGCGTGCCGAGCTGAAGCATCTGTGGGGCAGCGAACGCCCAAAGGTGGTTGAGGCCGTCAGCCGGGCCGCCGCCAACGGTGACCGCTCGGAAAACGGCGATTACATCTATGGCAAAAAGCGCCTGCGCGAGATTGACCGCCGGGTCCGCTTTCTGACCAAACGCCTTGATTGCGCCGAGGTCGTTGACCCGACCCAGCAAAAGAACCGCTCACGGGTGTTTTTTGGCGCCACGGTGGTCTACATCAATGATCGGGACGAAGAAGTCACCGTCACCATCCTCGGACAAGACGAAGCCGACCTGACACAAGGCAGCATTTCCTGGCTTTCACCTGTTGCCCGCGCCTTGATGAAAGCTCAGGTCGGGGATGTGGTGCCCGTTCAAACCCCTGCCGGAGCTGATCACCTTGAAATCATCGCCATCCACTATCCCTCTTGATGGAAAATATGGCGACGACTTTCGCTCAACAAGCATATCCATATCTAGAAAATGGGTATTTGCCACCCCCATAGGAAGAACGCCGTTCGCCATCGCCAAAGCTTACTGTTAGCATAGGGGCAAGACTGATCTCTGACAGGGAGTATCCCCATGGCAACACAGAACAATGGCGTTGATCTTGCTTCTATCGCCACTTACGTCGATGCGGTGAAAACTGACCCCGCTCAGGGACAGGTCAAATTCGTCGCCACATCCCGCTGGGAAGGCGGCACACGCAGCACCATCTCGGTAGACCAGTTTTATGCCAACGGCCAACCGGCAGCCCCGGCAGGCCGTTCGTTCAAAATCGTTTGCGATGAGCCTGCCGTTCTGGGGGGAACCGATCAGGGCCCCGGCCCCGGTGAACTGATTGCTGCGGCCCTGTGCGGCTGCCTGACCGCTGGCATCGCCACCAATGCTGCCCTGTTCGACACCGAGCTGGACGACATCGAGGTCACCACCGAAGTTGACTGGAACATGCTGGGGCTGCTGGGATTGGACCGGAGCGTCCCCTGCAGCGCCAAAGGCGTCCATTACACTGTCCGGCTGAAAGGCAATGATCCCGAAAAGCTGCGCCGGGCCAAGGAAACCCTCGACCGCAAATCCGCCATCCTGAAAACCATTGAAGCAATGATTCCCGTGACCACCACGGTTGTCATCGAGTAAAATCGCCACTCATCAACAAACAAAGCTCGAATGTACGGGACCAAAAAGGGGGAAGGGCAATGCGCGTCGGTGTCGGATACAGCGAACACGGCGACAGCCGCATGGCGGGAATTGAGGCCGTCTCGACGGCCCTTTCCGGCCTTCCCCCTGCATCTTCCTGTGATCTGGTGATGATTTTCTCGACCGCCCAGCACGATCCGGCGGCCTTGCATGCCGGTATCCGTTCGGTGGTCGGCCCATCGCCCCGCCTGATCGGTGGCTGGTCGGTTGGGGCAATTACCAATAACTGCCTCGGCTATGGCGGCCTGCAGGTCGGCATTGCGGTTTTCCACTTCGAGACCGTGCAATGGGCGATCCTTGCCGAAGGCGATCTTGCCCGCGATCAGGGGGCCGCTGGTCATCGACTGGGCGAAAGCCTGCGCGCCCTGCCGCTGGATGATGATGCTGCGGTCATCATGTTGTATGACTCCGTTGATCGGACCAGTGGCCGCATGAAGCTGAACATGGCCACCCCCATCCTGAATGGGGTCCACACCGCCATGAACGGCTTTCCCCATCTGGTCGGCGCGGGCCTGTGCGGAGACATGACGGGCCGCCCGACCTGGCAATGGATTGATGACGATCTGCGCCAGCAGACGGTTTTTGCTCTGGTCCTGTGGGGCGGCATCCGGATGGACAGCGTGATCATGCATGGCTGTATGCCCGCCACTGGCTACCGCACCATCACCAAGGCTGACGGAGCCGTCATCCACGAGATAGATCATCGGCCCGCCCTGGAGGTGATTGCGGAATTACTGGGAGATTCCGGGATCAGCCCCAAGGAATACGGCTTTTTCGTCACCCTTGGCCGCAACATGGGGGAAAAGTGGGACGAGCCGGATGAAACTGCCTATGTCAACCGCATGTGCCTGAAAGCCAACGAAGAAACCGGCAGCCTGATCATGTTTGAACCGGATCTCGTACAAGGGTGCGAGGTCCAGCTGATGCACCGCTCGGTCACTTTTGATTACATCGCCCCCAAAATTGACGCCCTGTTTGAGGCGGCAGCGGCCCGACGCCCCCTGTTTGCCCTGTACATCAACTGCGCGGGCCGTGCTGCGGCATATTCCGGGCTGGACGGAGAAGACGGTGCCGTCGTGCAGGATGCCGTTGCCGGACGCGTCCCCTTGCTGGGCTTTTACTCGGGTGTCGAAATTGCTCCGGTGCGTGGCCGCCCGCAACCACTGGACTGGACCGGGGTGTTCTGCCTGTTCAGTCTGCCTGCATAGGGGAATGCCATGAACGAACGGCCAGCCCCAACCCCTGCCCCCCCAACAGATGACCCCGCCGCACTGCTGGCAGCCCTGTCCGAACAGCAGCAACGAGCCGACTATTTCCAGCGGCAGGCCGAACAATTGGCCGCCCGACTGGTCAAGGCCGATGCGGTTGGATCAACCCTGCGCCACGAGCTGGAGCAGAAGCGACGGGGCTTTTCGCTGCTGGCGGGCCTGAGTGCAGCGCTGACCCCGACCTCGAACGCCCACGCCATTTTCCAGACCACCTGCCAACGGGTTAACGCCACCCTGAACATGGAACGGACAGTCGTTCTCAGGCCGGTTGCCCGCGACACGTTCACCGTCGCCCTGACCCAGGGCTATGAGCGCAATCAGGCCGAAACCCTGCTGGCAACAGAGATCCATGTGCCTGTTGATACCCTGCTGCAGAACGGTTACGTACTGATCACCAGAGAAAGTGGCCGCGATCACCTGCACGACCTGCGGACCGCGCTGTCGCTGCCATTCCTGATCGCTGTTCCGGTCATTCAGGACAACGACGTGATGGCAATCATCATCACCGGCCGCACCCGTGAGCAGAAACCGTTCATGCCCCGGCTGGGGCAAGGGGACCGGGAGACGTTGCAGGCCATTGCCGCCTATGTCAGCGCCATTTTTGCCCAGGGAGCGATGCTGGATGTCGAGCACATGAACCAGCGTTTGCGGCTGGAAAATGAGCGTATTTCCATGGCCAAAGAGCAGGCCGAAGGGCTGGCAAAGGCCAAGAGTGAGTTCATTGCGGTCATTTCCCACGAAGTCCGCACCCCGATGAACGGCGTACTGGGGCTCAGTCGCCTGTTGCTGGACAGTGACCTGCAACCCGAACAGCAGGATTTGGCACAAACGATCGTTTCATCCGGGGAGACCTTGCTGGGTATTCTGAACGAAATTCTGGATCTGTCCAAACTGGAGGCTGGTCGTATCGAGCTGGAGAAGCTGCCGTTCCACCCGGTCAGCATGGTCGAAGACTGCATGGCCCTGATCGCCGCCCAGGCATCCGACAAGGGGCTGGCGCTGGCCTGCCACGCCGCCGCCGATGTCCCGGGCACACTGATCGGCGACGGAGCCCGTGTGCGCCAGATCCTGATGAACCTGATCGGCAATGCGGTCAAGTTTACGGAACGCGGCAGCGTCAGTGTGGCAACCAGCATCGCCCCGCCCCTGCCCGGTGATGCTGGCGTAACGGTGCTGTTCAGCATCACGGATACCGGCATTGGCCTGTCAGAGGAGGAAAAAACCCGTTTGTTCCGCCGCTATGAACAGGCAGGGGCATGGGTCAACCGCCGTTTTGGTGGCACCGGTCTGGGACTGTCGATCAGCAAACAACTGGCCGAGCTGATGGATGGCACCATCACCGTTCACAGCACCCTTGACCAGGGGACAACCTTTATTGTCACCCTGCGTCTGGGCCATTCCTCCTCCACTGGCCCCGGTCGCCCCATTCCCCATATCCCGGAAGGCCAGATGGTCCTGATCGCCGACCCGGACCCGATCGCCCGTCAGCTTCTGACCCGGCAACTGGAAATGTGGGGACTGATCGTTGGTCAGGCCGCGACCATGGAAGACCTGTACGATTGCGGCCCATTGCTGCAGCAGGGCGGAGCCATCATTGCCAGCACGCGTTTGGGGGCCGACATCGCCGCCTGCCTGCAAACGGTGGCCAGCAACAGCGGTGTCGGCAGCTCACCGCGAGCCCTGATCCTTTCCTGTGGGTCAAAGCGTTTACCGCCAGCCAAAGAGACTGCCATTCCGTGGATTGCCGAGCCGATACGGGAAAGCAGCCTGAAAGCAGCCATCGAGTGGCTGTTTGCCGCCCCGTCCAAGCGGTCAAACACGCCATCACCACACTTCGCCGTCATGAGCCCCCCGGTGGAAGGCCCCTCTCCCTCTCTGCCATCCCTCTCGATTCTTTTGGCTGAGGACAATATTGTCAACCAGCGGGTGGCCATTGGGTTGCTCGAACGTCAGGGCGCGCGTGTTGTCGCCGTTGAAAATGGCCAGCAGGCACTGGCCGCCCTGCAGCACACCCGGTTCGACCTGATCCTGATGGATCGGCACATGCCGGACATGAACGGGATTGAGGCTGTACAGGCGCTGCGCCGACTGCCACCTCCCTATGGAACCTTACCCGTTATCGCCTTGACGGCCGCCGCTTCGCAAGCCGATGCCCAAGAATGCCTTGATGCCGGCATGAATGCTTTTGTTTCCAAGCCCATTGACCCCAAGCAGCTTTATCAGGTCATTCTGTCTCTGGTAGAGCCATCATCATCGGCGCAGACACCGGCCCTGCGCTTGCCCGCTCCAACCCTGCTCCCCACGCGGGGCATCTGTGCCGGGCATAATCCGAACGATCCTGCCATCATTGCAGATTTGGTCCGGGATCTGGGAATCGACATCCTGCAGGAACTGAACAACGATTTCAGCCATAGCTGCCAAAACCTGCTGGATACCATCAACACCGCCATTTCCACCCGCAACCATTCGGAAATGGAATATGCGACGCACAGCCTGAAAAGCGCGGCAGGCTTTCTGGGGATACGGGAACTGGCTGACGCGGCAGCCGAGATCGAACAGCAGGCAAAAATGCAGGCTGAAACTGTCTGGCAAGCGGCCGCACGGCTGAGCATGCTGGCCGCCGATGGACAGCGCTGGCTGGCCGCCATGACCCTGCACCATACTCAGAACCATAGATGAAAAAGAGAGTCCCCCTGCTTTGGGGACTCTCTTTTTTATTACCCGAGTCACCGCAAACTCGTGGTCGCGGTTCTCTAGTTACATCAACAACGCGTTACACACGCCACCGAGGTAACAAACAGACGATACACCACGATCAGGCACGATCGAAACGGCACACCATCTTTCATACCGCCGACGAAGACACCCTGTGAATGTTCCCATTGGACAGGATGCCGAGCGCGCCGACTACCGCCGCCCGAATACCGAGTACGCAGACCCAATTCCGGATCCCCGACTGGATGATGCACGATGGAAGGCAACGTCCAGACGATGACGGCGCTGAGTTTCACGCCGAGCCAGTAAACGCAACGGAAACACCAACACAAAAAGCAAGAGCAGGAACTCGCACACGTCCTTCTCCTTGAGCGCTACAGCCGAAGACTGCTTGTTATTATGATGGGCCTTTTTGGCCTCACTGGTCTCATGCCCCACAGGCAGGACCTTTTGCGTCATACGCAAGGGTGACAATAGTCCTTTGTTGCAGGCTATTTCAACATGTAATCACATAAAAAATGGCAGCCAAAAGAACTACATCACCTACCCTGCCAATAATACTACTTTCTATAAATAACGCATAAATTCATATCAGCGAGCAACACTCTGCCTAATCCATGACAGAAAGTCGCCACAACCCCCGGATACAGGAACTGTAACAATGCATGGTAATTCGTAAGAATGCATATTCTTGATTAAAGAAATGGCCAGATCGACACACGTCGTTGTCGTCTTCACTATGAATGCAACCTCTGCAGAGGTTTCAGTTTTGTCTTCCCAGCGATATATCGACGTCATCGGTCCGAGAATATTCACGCATGCCGCCAGCCGGGCATCAACCAACGATTGCCCAATTGCCAAGGCTTGCTGCTGATCTGCCGCAATACAATACAGAATTTGCACGTCAACTTCTGTCTGCCTGGACATATCCATATCCATCTCCACGCCAAACACCAGGATCCAGAGCGGGTATCGTGGCTTTAAAAAATACGAAACCCGCCCTCAGCGTTAACGCAACACCGCCAGCAACAGGACGATCAACGCAAACAAACCAAACCCACCCGCAATAACCAGCAGCCGGGGATCACTCAGCGGAACCACGGGCCGCGGCAAGGATGTGATGGACCCACTCGGTGCTTTGGCGGCGACACTCCCATCATCCAGGAGCGCATCCCAGTCTGCCAGCAACGTGCGCGCAGCACCGGTCGAGGCAAAAAGAATGTCGTCGCCCACAGGCTCCGTCTCACCCCCACTCAGGCGATCTTCCTCCTGCTTGGAGGCTGCTGCCATGGCAACAATCAGACGGCGGGTAAAGCGGTCAAAGAATTCATGGGCCGTACGGTCCGCCATTCCCTTGACCAGCTTGCTGCCAACGTCGGCCAGGATGCCGCCAATATTGGTTTCACAACGGTAGCGCAGGCAGCACCCGCCATCGTCCTGATCACTCAGCTCGACAGAGGCAAAGCCTTTGACAAAGCCCGCTGCACCACCTTCCCCCTGCCCATTCAGGGTATAGGAGCACAACGGCACCACGTCGCTCAGCCAGAGTTTTCCGGCAAAACGGGCACTGATCGGGCCAACGCTGGCCCTGATCGTCGCCGACAGGGTTTCCGGACCACTCCATGCCAGTTCTTCACATCCCTCAATGCACACGCGCAAAATGGAGGGGTCGTTCAAGGCATCCCACACTTTGCTCCGTGGTGCAGGAACGCTGTATTCACCGGTAAACTGCATCATTCCCCTCCCTGCTACTCGTCGCCGTCTGCCGAGGGCCCAGCCCCCTGCCCTTGCTGCTGGTACAACGTAAAGATCCCCTGCGTCCCGCACTCGCGGCCACCCTGTTCGGCAAACCGGCCAAACTGGTGCAACGCGGTCTGCAACCCCCGCAGGTCCAGCCCCATGGCCTCGGCCTCACTGGCTGCGATCCCCATATCCTTCAGGAAATGGTGCACAAAGAAACCGGGGGCAAAATCGCCCTCGCTCATTCGCTTGCCCAGAACATTCAACTGGAACCCACCAGCCGCACCGCCACCGATGACCCCCAATACCTTTTCCAGATCAAGCCCGGCATGGGCACCATAGCTCAGGGCTTCGGCCACCCCGACAATGGTCCCGGCGATCACGATCTGATTCACCATTTTGGTGTGTTGACCGGCACCTGCGCCCCCCTGCAGGGCAATCGACTTGCCCATTACCTGGAACAACGGCAGGGCACGCAGATAGGCGGCTTCATCACCACCGACCATGATCGCCAGCGTCGCATTGCGGGCGCCCACATCTCCCCCTGACACCGGAGCATCGAGCGCGGCAATTCCCCGCTCGGCAGCCTGCGCATGAATGCGGCGGGCCAAGGCCGGTTGCGAGGTGGTCATGTCGATCACCAAACCACCGGGCGCCATGTTCGGGACCAGCCCGTCATCGCCCAGATAAACGGCTTCGACATCATGGGGGTAGCCGACCATGGTGATAACGACGGTGCAGACCCGCGCCAGCGAAGCGGGCGTATCGTGCCAGACGGCACCAGCCTCCAGCAATGCTTCGGCTTTTTCCTTCGTCCGGCTGAAAACATGCACCTCATATCCGGCCGCCAGAATGTGGCCTGCCATGCTTTGGCCCATGATCCCAAGACCGATAAAGCCGATACGTTCTGCCTGCACGGCGCTGCTCATCTTGCCAACCTCCGAAGGTTTCCTGAAGACTGCCGGGGAGCTATCCCCTTGGCGGGCACTATACCTGTCTGCACCAGGCTCTCAAGCCCCGACACTCAACCTCTTCAACCTACTGCATGCCAGTATGGCGCGTATATCCCTTTTCTCTGATCCCTTTCACTGGAAAGTCTGAAAAGATGAAAAACGCTGGACAAACCTCCTTTTTTATCGCTTTCCGCATAAGACGAATGAATGAACATTCACTTCAAGCATTAGTCCCATTCATTGGTATAAAAAGACTATCCATGATCTCTATCAATATAGAACAATATGTGATAGAGAAAAAATTACGATTTTAGTCGCTTATACCATTCTTTACCCCCCCACTCCGAGAGGCTGCCGATGTCGCAGAGCCCAGACTCCTCTGCCAAATTGCGCGAACAACGCGACCGCTTTGTGGCCTTTGCCTTCGCAGGCGCCGAGGCATTGATCGAGCTGGATGACCAGCGGACAATCACCTACTGCGCCGGAGCATCGGAATCCCTGCTGGGGGGAGCCCCCGAGGCCCTTGTCGGTCAATCCCTGCTGAATCTGGTCGCCCCCGAAGATCAGACCATGCTGCAGGAACTGATCCGCCGTATCGAGACTGTCGGTCGCATGGACCGCATTCGCATCCATTTTCAGGCCGCAGGGCGTCCGCCCGTCGCCGCATCCCTGTCGGGTTTGTGCTTTCCCGGCCGCAAGGAAACCCTTTACCTGACAGCCAGCCGTGCCCATGGCGGCAATCCGGGCAAGACACAGATTACCGCGCCTGCGCGTACCAAAGAAGAATTCGCCCAGATGGCCGAACAGCGGATGCAGGAGGCAGCCCAGTTCGGAGACGAATTGCGCATGACCCTGATCGATCTGGCAGATTCATCGCTGAACGAACGGATGGATTCCGAGGCTATCGGTACCTTTTTGCAAGGCGTCGAAAGTTACCTGCGTGCCTGGTCGGTGGGCGGGAATTCAATCGGGCAGATCGACGATACCAAATTCGGCATCATCCACGATAAGTCCCTGCAAGTCGAACAGATGTCCAGTCGCATTTCCGACATCGCATCCCTGTTCGACCCGTCCGGCGCCGGGCTGGAAGTCAAGGCGGTCAGTGTCGAGCTGGATCGCAGCGTGATCACCGAAGAAGACCTGAACAAGGCGCTGATCTATACCCTGACCTCGTTTGCCGAAAATGGCGGTAAGGATTTTACGCTGAAATCCCTCAGTCAGGGTTACCAGCAAGCACTGGACGAAACGCTGACCAAGGTGACAGCATTCCGCGAGGCTTTGAATTCTGATTCGTTTACTTTGGTGTACCAGCCCATCGTCGACCTGAAGGCATGGAGCGTCCACCACTACGAAGCCCTCGCCCGCATGCAGCAAGGAGAACGACTGTTCCTGCCGGCGCGTTTCATCGGCTTTGCCGAAGATTTCGGGGTGGTCAACGAATTCGACACCATGGTGGTCAAAAAAGCCATTGCCGCGTTGCGGGCAGGTAAAAAGCTGCACGGATCAGCGCAAATTGCCGTTAATCTGTCAGGAAAAAGCCTGTCAAACGAGGCATTCGTCCATGGATTGTTCCTGTTGCTGCTGGAAAACCGCGATATCCTGCCACGGATGATGTTCGAATTGACGGAATCCTCCGAACTGGCCGACCTCGAATCTGCCAACAAGATCCTGCAGAAAATACGCTCGTTCGGCTGTAAGGTCTCGATTGACGATTTTGGCGCCGGAGCCGCTGCCTTCAACTATCTCAAGGCCCTGAAGGTTGATTACGTCAAAATTGACGGCAGCTATATTCTGGACGCCTTCCACACCGCACACGGCAAGCCTTTTTTGAAGGCCATCGCGCACCTGTGCCGTGACATGAACATTCAGAGCATCGGCGAAATGGTGGAAGACAGTCGGACCATGTGGTTATTAAAGGAAGTCGGGGTGGATTTCGGGCAGGGGTATTTCTTTGGACGCCCGTTGCCGGACATTACCGGCTTTTCCCTCTCCCCTATTCCCAAGACCCGCTAACCATTTGACGTCACGGGCACAGGACCACAAGGTCGGAAAGAGCCGTTGTGGTCCTGTACCTGTGCCATTCAACCCTTGAGCAAAGCCCGCACAGACGATGACAGGACAGCCTTGCCCTGCTCGCTGTAGATTTCATGGTTCCGCTCGATTTCATTCAGCTTGTACAGATAGTTGACCATCAGGCCATAGGCCTGCTCCATTCCGTTCACCGAACGGTCGCCCACCCAGTTCAGCCGTTCGATCCGCGCACCGTTGGTCAGATGAAAATGCGCCACCGGATTGGCCGCCGTTGCCACCCCGCCTTCCTCGCGTGCCGGACGTTTTTCCAGCGCCAGATACAGGGCCCCCAGCCGGATCAACGGCTCACGGACCACCTCGGCCAAGGCAGCATCCTCCAGCAAATCCGGACGTTGCAGGCATCCTGCCAAGCCAGTTTTTCCACTCAGCCCCTGCTTTTTGGCAAAGGCTGCCAGTTGCTTCTGCTCGGCGGGCAGCAAGGCTGCATCGCCCTTTTCCGCCAGATAGCCATCCAGCCATTTGCGGAACCCCGGCATCGGCGACAAGGTGGCAAACGTCTTCAGGTTACTGAATTCCTTGGACAGCGTCTGCACCACTTTCTTGATCAGGAAATTGCCGAACGAGATGCCATCCAGCCCGCGCTGGGCATTCGAGATCGAATAGAAAATCGCTGTATTGGCTTCACTGGCATCCCCCACCGGCGCACCGATATCCAGCAACTCCTGAATGTTCCCCGCCAGACCGGCCAACAGGGCCACCTGTACGAAAATCAGCGGCTCATCAGGCATCCGTGGGTGGAAAAAGGCATAGAGCCGCCGGTCTGAATCCAGGCGGTTCTTCAGATCGTGCCAATCCTTGATCGCATGCACCGCTTCGTAGGCAACGATTTTTTCCAGAATGCTCGCCGGGCTGTCCCAGGTGATCTGCCGCAATTCCAGAAAACCCACATCAAACCAACTGCGCAGCAGATACTTCAGGTCATTTTCCAACCCGCGCAGATGGCGATCCTTTTTAGCCAGCGGCATCAAATCCGAACGCATGTCCACCAGAAACTTGACGCCATTCGGCAGGGCATTGAACTGCGTCAACAGCTTGCGGCGCGGCGCATCAAGTGTTTTTCGCAACGACCGTTCAGCCTTATCCCGCACCTCGGGATCAACAGCCGCCAGCAGGCGCGAAATCGCCGCATCCACCGCCCGATGATCAGTGTCAAAGTCTTCGGCCATCAGACGCAGGAAACGCTCCTTTCCCTTGGCATTCAGGCTGAGGTAAGCCTTCCCCAGTTGCGCTGCGCGGGTGCGGGCGGATACGTCCCCACCCTTGCCTTCAAGGCAGGACTGCATCTGTGCCCGCACAATCTCGCGGTCACTATCAGGCAGGTCCGGCTGCAGCCCTTCGACCATCGGCTCTTCACGTTGCGGCACCAAATCGCGCCACAAGGTTCCCAGGCGCTCCATCAGGCCCGGTGAAAAGAATTCTGCCATGGCACTCCCCCCAAACTGGTTTTGCCCCAAACTGGTTTTGATCATTGCGCGACGCATTTTCACCGATCGCTATAATATCCTAATATGCTCACCCTTATAAGGTGGTCTCCACCAGCAGACGGCGCAAGACTGTGGGTAGACATTCGGGAAGATCCTCTGCGATCAGTCCCGGCCCAAGCTGCCGCCCCGCCTCGGCATGGAGCCAGGCTCCGGCAGCCGTAGCGGAAAACGCAGACATGCCTTGCGCTGCCAGCCCGGCGATAAATCCGGCCAGCACATCGCCACTGCCTGCGGTGGCCAGATAGGGCGAGGCCTGCGGGGTGATGACCACCGCACCATCAGGTCGCGCCACCAGCGTATCGGCCCCCTTCAGCAAGACGCACGCCCCGCTCAGGACGGCGGCTTGACGGCTGCGGTCAAGACGGCTCCCCGCCAGACTGCTGAACAGTCGCTTGAACTCTCCTTCGTGGGGCGTCAGCACCACTTGCCCGGCAGAGGACTGAATCGCAGCAAACAAAACATCAGGGTGATCCGCAAAAGCGGACAACCCACCGGCATCCAGAACAATCGTTCTCTGCCCTTGCCTCAAGGCCATCAGCACCAACCTACGGGTTTCGTCATCGGCAGGCAGCCCCGGCCCGATGACAACCACGGTCCGGTGTGCATCCTGCAAAGCCTTCAGCGCATCATCCTCGCTGTCCCATGGTACCTGCAAAGCGCCGGGTGCATCGCTGCCATAGACTGCCAACGCCGATGCAGGAACCGCCGCTGTTACCAGCCCGGCACCAATGCGCCGGGCTCCCCGCATTGCCAGCCGGGCGGCTCCGCTCATGGCGGCACTACCAAAGATCAGCACATGCCCACGGCTGTATTTATGGTCGCTCCACGATGGGCGCGGCAAAGCCCAGACCGCGGTTCCGTTGAGGAATGTCTGGCAAAGCAACCCTGCTTCATGCTGCGGGGTCAAGCCGATATCAGCCACCCGCAAGGCTCCGCAGTACGCCTTGGCGGGATACAGGAAATGAGCAGGCTTGGGGCGGAAAAAGGTCACTGTCGAAAGGCAGCGCGGTGCGTCCCCCAAAATCTCCCCACTGTTCCCCGCCACACCAGACGGCACATCGACCGCAATACACTTTATAGAACGGTCGTTTATTTTACGGATGCACGCCAGAACATCGCCGTCCACCGGACGGCTGAGGCCCGCCCCGAACATCGCATCAACGACCAAGGCCGCCCCGTCCAGACACTCATCGGTCAATGGCACGACCGGCTCCTGCAGGACCTGCCACCGATGCGCATTCACCAGAGCATCCCCACGCAGCACCGTCACATCAACACAGCAGGCCAGCCGAACCCGATAGCCGCCTTGACGCAACAGGCGGGCGACGACAAAGCCGTCTCCGCCGTTATTGCCGGGGCCACACAGCACCACCACCAACCCCTTGCGGTCCTCGTGTATCGCCATCACTTCACGGGCCACCGCGCGACCGGCATTTTCCATCAATTCCAGCGTTGGCACCCCGGCCCGGGCGGCAGCCGCATCAACGGCGGACATTTGTTCGACAGTCAGCAACGCGGCGTGCTGGCTCGAAGGCAAAAGACCGGAAACACTCACGACGGACCTCGCGGATTGTATGCGGGACGTGCGCCAACTGTATGGCAGGCATGAAAACAGGGTAGCAGGGCTTCCCGCCCCTTTCCAGCCCGGCCCACAGGCCTTATAACGTCAGCAGTCAATTGGCCCAATCCCATCAGGAGGATAGGCGGTGGATATCGTGGTTTTGGGGGCTGGGGTTACTGGCGCCACCAGCGCCTGGTTTCTGGCCCGTGACGGTCATCGCGTTACAGTTATCGACCGCCAGCCTGCAGCAGGAATGGAAACCAGCTTTGCCAATGGCGGCCAGATTTCCGTTTCGCACGCCACCCCATGGGCCACGCCCCAGACACCGCTCAAAGCCTTGAAATGGCTTGGCCGTGATGATGCCCCGCTGATTTTCCGCTGGTTCCGCCGGGATCCGGCGCTATGGGCATGGGGGCTGCGTTTCCTCGCCAACTGCACGCCCTCGGCCTGTGCCCACAACACCCGGCACACCGTCGCCCTTGCCATGCATTCCCGAACGGTTCTCCAGGGGCTGAGGCAAGAGCTGGGCTTGTCCTATGATGCCCTGACACGGGGTATTCTGCATATTTTCCGCGATCCCCGGGAATACGAAGCCCAATGCCGTTCAGCCGAAATCATGGGGCGGAGCGGGCTGCCGCAGGACATCCTGACCCCTGCCGCCGTGGTCGCACTGGAACCAGCCCTTGCCTCAGCCGCCCCCCAGCTGGTCGGAGGGTTGTATTCCGCCGATGATGAATCCGGCGATGCCCACAGGTTCACTCAGGCCATTGCCCGGCAGGCGGCAGCCATCGGAGTAGACTTTCAATATGGAACGAGTGTCCAATGCCTGGAGACCAGCAAAAGCGGCATTGCGGGCGTTGTCTGCGAGCAACTGGACCCCACCGGACAACCGGTTAGTCGCCGGTTTCAGGCCGACGCCTATGTGCTGTGCATGGGCAGCTTCAGCCCAAAAATCGTACGTTCATTAGGTTTTTCTCTGCCCATTTATCCGGCCAAGGGGTATTCGATGACCTTGCCTCTGGCAGACAACGAACCCAACGCTCCGACCATTTCCATCACTGACGATGAACATAAAATGGTCTATTCCCGACTGGGTAACCGCCTGCGAGGGGCTGGTACTGCCGAGCTGGCTGGTTGGGATCAGCAGTTGCGCCAAAAGCGGGCCGAGCAAATCCGTTCCAACGCCCAAGCCCTGTTTCCCAAGGCCGGAGACTATCGTCAGGCTACGCTATGGTGTGGCCTACGCCCCAAAACACCGGACAGCCTGCCGTACCTGTGCCAAAGCCCGGTCGCAAACTTGTACCTGAACACCGGACACGGCACGCTGGGCTGGACGATGGCTGCGGGCAGCGCCCAGATACTGGCCGATCTGGTGGCTGGCCGCCCCACCGCCATTGACACAACCGGCTATCGCCTGCGGCGTTAGCAGGGTGCGAAAAGTGGAAACCGGTTTTCGAAAAAACAATGCGACAGAACAAAAGGTTAGACCAGCGTTCCTGCGTCAGGTCACAGCACACGACGGTTGGCAAGAAGATGCAGGCTGCCGCCTGAGACCGCTCGGGGCCTGAGACCCAGAACCCCCATTTTCTCTTTTATAATCAAAGCAATGGGGTCTGGGGCCGACTGGCCCCAGCGAGGTGTGGAGCAGCGCTCCACGTCCTTGTTTCCTTACTGTCGTTACTGTGGCGTCAGATTTAACGCACGCTGATCTAACGTGCTCCCCCACACGAAGGCAGCGTCACCAGTCGGAGCACAACGCCTGAATTGAACGATAGTTCTCGGCACTGTCCAGCGTCTGGTTACGCTGACGCTGGGTCTGTTGCATCGGCACCAGCAAAGGCTCGATCAGCGTACCAAGACGATCGTTCATTTTCCGCTCCAACCCGCTCTGACTGCTGGCAAAGGAACTTCCTGCGCGATCCAGAACCTGCTGTGCCTGCCCTTGCAGCCCCGGCAGGTATTCGGCCACGGTCCGGCGGTTGATGGCAACATGCTGGCGTTCGTGATCCAGCACCGCCTGATACTGACAACTGCCTTCCGGATAGTCCCGCGGGATATAAATCACCTGCTCCTGAAAGCCGATCACCAGCGTGACCGCCGTAAAATGGCCGCAGACCCCGGACGGCGTTCGACTGACCATGGTCTCTGCCGTCGAGCTGACCACGAAACTGGCATTGGTGACACCAATGGAAGACCAGACATACTGGCCGCCGTCAGGATTTTGGACTCCCGCGACAAATTGCCCCTTTGTTTTTGCCCGGTTCACCAAATCCTGAATGGCCTTTTTGCTTCTGCTGTGGTCAATCCGCTCTCCTCCCGGCTGCGGCTTGATGTCCAGCCGCACCGGCTCGGTCACTGCGGGGCACTGACCTTGTGACTGCGCGTAAGACGGCATCGCCAGTGCCATCAGGATCGTCGCGGCACACCCGACCCGAATTGAAAAGGCTCTATCCATTGGCCCCCCAGGCATGGTTCTATTCCTCTTTCTGCGCTCACGCTGCTGTCGTCGAATCAAGGGCTGTCGTCGGATCAAGGCAGGCGGCTCCGCCCTGTTTGTAAGAAGATAAGGTTATCATGGTCAAGATTGCTACCTGGAACGTAAACTCGATCAAGGCGCGCCTGCCGCATGTTCTCCGCTGGCTCCAGGAGGCAAGCCCGGATGTGGTCCTGCTGCAGGAATTGAAGTGCGTGGACGAGGCGTTTCCTTTTCTGGAAATCGAGGCTCTTGGCTATCGCTGCGAGGTGCATGGTCAAAAGACCTATAACGGCGTTGCAATCCTGTCGCGCCTGCCCGTCGCTGATGTGCAGCGAGGGCTGCCCGATCTCGATGGCTCACCCTGCCCCGACGATCCGCAAGCGCGGTACATTCAGGCCCGCATCGCTGACCGCATCACCATTGCCAGCCTGTACCTGCCCAATGGCAACCCCGTCGATACCGAAAAGTTTCCTTACAAGCTGTCGTGGATGGACCGACTGAACCGCCACGCCCAGCGCCTTTTCGCCCGCAACGAGATGACCGTTCTGGCCGGTGATTACAACATCTGCCCCACGGATGAGGATGTGTACGACCCGATCGGATGGCGGGATGATGCGCTGTGCCGCCCAGAGAGCCGTCAGCGGTTCTGGAGTCTGCGCCATGCGGGCTGGACGGATGCCTATCGTGCCCTGAACCGCGAGCCGAATCGCTATTCTTTTTGGGACTATCAGGCCGGAGCCTGGCCAAAAGATCGCGGCGTGCGCATTGATCACCTGTTGCTCTCTCCGCTGGCCGCAGACCGTCTTATGGCTTCCGGTATAGATCGCAAGCCACGCGGGGAAGAAAAGGCTTCGGATCATACACCTGTGTGGTGTTCCATAGACTTTTGATCAGTGATCCAGATCACAGCGTATGCGGTATGATAGATGGATACTAAGCGGTAAGATCGGTATGGTTTAGCCTTGCTTAGGAAAGGGGGAAGCTTGACCGATGCGCTCTCCCTGTCTCTCTATGGGCCGAATGGCATGACACGCTCTCGCACTGCCTTGCTGCTGTCGTTCCTGGAACCAGCAGATCATCTGGACGAAGCAGAACTCGCCTGCGTCGTTTCCGATATGTGCATCAATGACGGTGACCCGCTGACCCACAACGAAGCCATCATTGCCTATGATATTCTGGAACGCCTGTACCCCGGGGCTGAACATGCCATCCGGCGGCGGCTGGCAGAACAGTTTGCCGTTCGCGACGATATCCCGCATTCGTTGCTGGTTCTGCTCGCCAACGATCAGATCGAGATTGCCCGGCCAGTGATCATGCTGAGCCCACGCCTGAATGATGATGATCTGATCAAGATCATCGTCGAGCGCACCCATGAACATCGTCTGGCCGTCAGTGTCCGCGAAGACGTTTCCAGCAAGGTCTGTGATGTGCTGGTCTATCTGGGGGACGAAGACGTCATCCTGAATCTGGTCCGCAATCAAGGCGCACGGTTCTCCGACCATGCCTTCAAGCGGGTCGTCACGATTTCACGCACGACGGCCCCGCTGCATCAGCCGTTGCTCCTGCGCCCGGAGATGCGGGCCGAAATGGCGGCCTTGATGTACCAATGGGTCGGGCAGGCCCTGAAGCAGTTTATTGCGCAAAACTATGGCGAAGCCCTTAGTGCCCGTCTTGATGCCGAAATCAGTCAGGCCAGCCATTCGGCTCTGCATGAAGAATCTGTCCGGCAAACCCATGCCCCCTCGTCCATTCCGTCAGGATTTGGCGGTCTGATGGTTGCCCTGCGCAATGGCGACATGAAGGCAGCAGAAACTGAAATGCAGCACCTGACCCGCCTGCCGGTCGCAGCGGTGCATCGCATTCTTTATCACGATAACGGGGAAGCCTTGGCTGTCGTTTGCCGCGCAGTGGGCGCAGATCGCTGTCTGTTTTCCGAAGTGGTCACCCGCCTGCAAGCCCGCCCGCCCTACAGCACGTTTATAAGTTCCAAGGAATATGCGGTCGCAATGGCCGCTTTCAAACGCCTGAGCCAGCGTCAGGCGGAGTTCGTCCTGTCTCACTGGCGGGAAAAGCCAACGTCGGTTTGGGGAAACCCCGGCCACGTCAACGAGGCCTGGAACCTGCGCCACAAGGACGGCGAGCGTTTCTAGAGCAATGAGCGTTAAACCTGACGCCACAGTGCACGACAGTTGATGGAAAAGAATGGGCTATCGCCCAAACCCATTCGGGGCCTGAGGCCCCGAACCCCCATTTTTCTTTCAATATCAAGTCAATGAGGTCCGGGGCCTCAAGGCCCCGGCGAGGTGTGGAGCAGCACTCCATGATCTTTTTGTCGTGTCCTGTGCCCGCCTTTGCGCCCACAGCTCTGGCTTACACGTTCAGCAACAGGAATTCCCGCTCCCACGACGAGACCACATCCTGATAGGCGTCCCACTCGGCCCCTTTGACCGCGACGAAGGCCTGACAGAACATCGGCCCGAACATTTCATGCAGGCGGCGGGCATGCTGGAACCGTTCGATGGCATCCGGTAAATGCTTGGGCAGGGCGTGAGCCTTGGTATAGCCCGAACCAGTGATCGGCTTGGTCGGTTCCAGCCGGTCCACCATCCCCAGATAGCCACACAGCAACGACGCCGCCATCGCCAGATACGGGTTGGCATCAGCCCCGGACAGGCGGTTTTCGATACGGGTATTGCGTGCCTCGGACAACGGGACACGCAAACCGACCGTGCGGTTGTCACGCCCCCAATGCATGTTGATCGGAGCCGAGTAGTTTTTCACCAGACGACGGTAACTGTTGACGTTCGGAGCCAGCAGCAGCATCGCCTGCGGCAGATACTTTTGCAGCCCGCCGATGTGCCAGCGGAACAGGTCGCTTTCGCTGCCGTCCTCGTTGGCAAACAGCGTCTTGTTGCCATCAAGATCCCACACCGACTGATGGATGTGCATGGCACTTCCCGGCTGCCCTTCCAGCGGCTTGGCCATAAAGGTGGCATAAACATTGTGCCGGAGCGCGGTCTGATGCACCGTGCGCTTGAACAGGAACACCTGATCGGCCAGATCAAGCGGTTCCCCATGTTCAAAGTTGATCTCCATCTGCGCCGCACCGGCTTCGTGGTGCAGGGTGTCCACGTCCAGATTCTGCGCTTCGGCATAATCATAAACGTCTTCAAACAGCGGATCGAACTCGTTGACGGCATCAATGCCATAGGCCTGACGGCCGATTTCGGGACGCCCGGAACGCCCGATTGGCGGTTCCAGCGGATAATCCGGGTCAGGGTTGACCTTCACCAGATAGAATTCCAGCTCGGGGGCGATAATCGGTTTCCAGCCACGCTCTTCATAGAGCGCGAGAACCCGCCGCAGCACATGACGCGGAGCCATTTCCACCGGCGATGCATCACGGTAATAGCAATCGTTGATCACCTGCGCCGTTGGCTCCTGATACCACGGCACCATTCGCACTGTTGCCGGGTCGGGCCGCAGATACATGTCCTGATCAACATCCGGCATGATTTCCTCTTCGGGATAATCACCGGTCACAGACTGGATAAACAGGCTTTCCGGCAACCGAAGACCACGGTCTTTCAAGCCGGAGATGAATTTGTGGGCCGGAAGGATTTTGCCGCGCGGCACACCGGCCATGTCCGGGACCAGGCATTCGACCTCGGTAATCCCGCGTGCGGTAATCCAGGCAATCAATTCTTCTGTAGTCTGGGCAGAAACGTCATCAGAGGGCGTACGCTCGCGCGGTTCGCGCCCCCGGGAGCTGGTTTTGGACGAGGCGCCAAAAGCAGCTTTACTATCAGACATGGGATGCCTCTTGTTTGCTCGTTATCAGCGAGGAACAGATCTTTATAATGATGAGTGTGAAGCCGGATATCCTGCCTTGGCGACAGACACCGCCCGGATCAGTTTCACAACCAATCCGCACGATCAGCACCTGACATATTGCCAGCACGCCATATAATCCCGTAGACCGCATACCCCGAGCATATGACACCATAAACGAGTCATTTGATCGGTCTTTACCGCAAACAATACCTGCTCCACGATAAACTGGTACCAGCAGGCACAGACTGTGCCAGGAGTTTGCCACAATACAGGCGGGACGTTCGGTATCCGGGATTCAAATCCCATCCCCCCGATGCTAAACCGAAAGCCCGACGTTGTAAAACCGGGAAACGGAATCAACCATTTTTCTCATCAAAAGGGAGCAATCAGGGGATACACCTTTTATTCATCGCTTCCCTCCTCACCCCATCTAGACCATTGACCCCATACGCTCGACAGGTCATAACAAGAGGCAGCATCTCTGTCTTTGTACGGTCTGACGACAAGCCGCGCACACAGGCCTATACTCGGCCGCCTGAGCCCGGCGAACTTCGGCTTTTTCCTGCCTCTTTCGCCCGATGGCAATTCCCCTGTGTGGATAGGACGCGATCAATGGATTATGTTTCGATCACAGGCATTACACTCGGCGTTGCTGTCGTCGCCGTTTTCGTGATCGGCCTGCTGTCTTATATGTCACAGCTGGTCAAGAACGCCTATCAGATCAAGGTGGAAATCCGCTCGGACATGGAAGGCGGCTTGCGCAAGATCGAGGAAGATCTGGGCAAAAAAGCCAAATGGATGCGATCGGAAGTTGGTGAAGACATCAGCAAAATCAAGCAGGCCATCGAGCAGGAAAACAGCAACCGCCTGCAAACCATCGAAGATCGCCTGACCTCTCTGGCGCAGGACCTTGATGCTGGCTCCCGCGACGAGCGCGCCGAGCTGCGCAACATCATTGCCCAACTACGCAAGCGCCTGTCCACTGCCGAGCAGGAAATCGCCGCCCTGCGCGAAGAAGCCGCCCGCCGTGCCGCCATCAGCCAGAAACGCCGCGACGATCGCCCGCGGGACGAGGCAGAGCACGCGGCGGCTCCGATGGCCGAAACGGTCGCCTCCTCGGCACCGCCTGCCGCCTCACCTGAATACGGTCGGCCAGAGCAGAGCGGAAACCGCAACGAATTCGAGGCGGTTCATCCGACCGTGTTCGGGTCTGGCGCCACTCCATCGGTGACAGAACCCGCTGGTAACTCGGTCGTCCGCAGCGGGGGTGTCCAGCGTATCCAGCTCCAGGATTTTGCCGACAAGCGCCCCGCCTGAACCGCTCCCTACTTCTTGACCCAGCCGCTTCCCTGATTGATGTACTGACCGGCAGCCGCCTTATCCATCAGTTTGCGCCCGGCAATCGCCTGAACTGCCTGAACAGAGGTGCTGTTCTGGTTGGCGATGTCACGATATTTGCCCATCCGCTCGCTGTTGATCCGGCTGATCATCTGTGCCACGTCAGATGAAACACCAGCGGGCTTGACCGCCCCCAGCAAGCCATCGGCCCGCTCGCCGATCTCGCCCTGAGCCTTGGCATCGTCGACCGGCCCGGCCCATGCCGCCTGCGGCGCAGCCAGCAGCAGCCAGCCGGCCAGAATACCCAGCCCCACCGCTCGGACCATGACGTTAGAACAGTTCATTGTTCTGCTCCAGCAAGCTGTCCACATCCTTTTCAACCTTGATCCGGACCTCCTGCTCGATCTTGACGTTCAGGTTGATTACAATCGGCTTGTCCGGGGCCTCGACCTTGATCGTCGGCTGACAGGCAGCCACGCCGAGCAAGGAGGCCAGTATCAGGGTGCGGGAACAGGCGCGAACACGCCCTGACAGGCGCCCCTGCTGACCCGGAACTTTTCCTGGCTGCATGTTTTACTCTCCAAAAAAACGCTCCCGTCGGAAAGGGGGCATTGCCTCCCTCCGACAGAAAAGTCTACCTCGCCTTATGGGGCAGGATTAGGGCAAAGCGTATGCTCGGCCTCGATATCCATCAACGCATCGCCCCCCAGCACCAGATCCTGCGCCGCCAACGTCAGCTTCAACTGCTCGGGCTTGGTCGCACCGACAATGGCCGAAGCGGCAAAAGACCGCGAGGCCGCAAAGGCCAGCGCCATTTGCGCCGGGTGCAGGCCATGCCGTTCGGCAATCAGGGTATAGCGTTCAACCGCCACCTGTGCCAACGGCTTGGTATAGCGGGTATAGCGCTTTGGCCACAACACCATCCGCGAGTCTGCCGGGCGCTCGCCGTCCATGTATTTTCCGGTCAGGACGCCGCCAGCCAGCGGCGAATAGGCCACCAGCGGCACGTCTTCACGGATGGCCATTTCCGCCAGACCGATTTCAAAGGTGCGGTTGATCAGCGAATAGGGGTTCTGAATGGCGGCCACCCGAGGCAATTCCGGGTTCTGCGCCGCCAACAGCAGGTATTGCGCCAGCCCCCAGGGAGTTTCATTGGAAATTCCGACATGGCGGATTTTCCCTGCCTTTACCAGATCGGCCAGCGCCAGCAGGCTTTCCGCCAGCGGCGTTGATTGCTCTTCGGGATTGTGGACATAGCCCAAACGACCGAAATTATTGGTCTGCCGGTCAGGCCAGTGCAGATAATAAAGGTCAAGGTAATCGGTTTTCAGCCGCCGCAACGAACCATCAATCGCTTCGGCGATGTTACGGCGATCCAGCACACGCTCTTCGCCCCTGATCCACGGCATCACCCCGCGCCCGGTGACTTTCGAGGCGATCACCACCTGATGGCGGTTGTTGCGCGCCCGCACCCAATCCCCAAGGATTTCTTCGCTGCGCCCCTGTGTTTCCGGGCGGGGCGAGATCGGATACATCTCGGCCACATCAAAAAAGTTCACCCCGCCGTCATAGGCGATATCCAGCAGCTCATGGGCTTGCTCAGGGGTGTTTTGCTCGCCAAAGGTCATCGTTCCCATGCTGATGGAGCTGACCTTCAGCGGGGCAGCCGCGCAGCGTTGCCCAAGCAGGTGATAGCGCATGCACTTCGTCTCCTTGCCAAAACACCCAGTCCGCGACCGGCTGTTATCCGTTATTTCCCAGTCGCCGGGTGGCGTGCATCAACATGCCGACCGTGATCAGCAGCAACACCGTCCCCATCAGCAGCGAGTAATCTTCCATCCGCAGCACGGTAAACAACAATGCATGCAACAGGGCCAGACCAATTCCCAACCGGATGCCGCGCGGCCAGGCGCGCAGGGCAAAGCCGACATAGACACCATTCATCGCCACCGCCACCAGCGAGGCCAGAATATAGGCCCAAAGGAAAGGCATGTGCTCGGCCAGAGCCAGCAGCAGCAGGTAAAACAGGCTCATCGCCACCCCGACCATGCCGTACTGCACCGGGTGCAGGCGGCGGTTGGTGGAATGCAGCTCGTTGGCCAGAAACAGGGCAAAGGTCAGGGCGATAAACAGGATGCCGTATTTGGTTGCCCGCAGGATCTCGCCGTACAGCTTGACCGGCTCGAACAAGTCAACGCCAAAGGTGAATTCGTTGATGCGGGCATTCCATTCCGAAGACAAGGCAATCTGCTGATAGTTGCGCGTCAGGTTGGGAATGGTCCAGTGCGCTGAAAAGCCGCTTTCAGAAATCTGGTGCTCGTCCGGCAGGGCATTGCCCTGAAAGGACGGATGCGGCCAGGCAGAGCTGACCCGCACCGAGGTCTGTTCCCCCAACGGCAGGAACCGCAGCCCCTCGGAGCCCTTCACGGTGACAGTCATTTCAAACGGATAGATCGCGCTGGCGCTGAGCTTTTCTGCTATCGGAGCATGAAATCCCTGCTCGAACAGGGCGCGATTGCGGGCACCGGGGGCAAAGGCAATGCTCTGGCCATCGAACATCAGCGGCTCGACATCGCGCAGGGAGGAGGTTTGCGACAGGCCAAAGCTGAAATAGGCCTGATCATAGTGCGGGGTGATCCAGCCGCGATCCTTCAGGAAACCGGCCACCGGCTTCAGGTCAAAGGTTCCCTTGACCTGCAACGGTGCGGTATAGACCACGCTTTCGTAAATCCCGCGCGTGCGGATTTCGGTGTTGATGGTCGCCCCGATCTGCAGAACCTTTGGCAACAGCACCAGCGTGTCGGCAACCTCGACAACCCCGTCGTCTTTGCTCTTGGTCCGCACGGTCACCGGGATCAGCAGTGTCGGCCCCCCCAGTTCCTGCGCCTGCCCCCAGGTGGCGGCAATATCGCGCGTCACCGACGCCCGCAGATCGCCCCGATCCTGAGCCTGACCATCAATCAGGCTCAGCGGCACCAGCATGAACAGGCCAATCACCGCCACCAGCACAAAGCGCACCAGCACGTCATGTTCCGACCAGATCGAGCGGGGAGCAGCAACAGGCACAGGGGCCGCATGGACAACAGGCTGGACAACCGGAGAGGAGTCTTCCGTCACGGTCTTTTCCTCGATGATATCGACATGGGCAACAGGTGGAACAGGCACGCCGGAGTGAGAGCGAACCCGCCGGACAATCAACCATACCGGCAAGGCCACCACCGCCGCAATAATGCCCAACAGCACCAGCACACCGGCAATCAGCCACATCCACTCATCCATTCGCCCCACCCTTCTTTCTGCCCTGCACACAGAGTTTCATGACAAAGGCCGCCCCCTGTCAACAAGGGGCGGCCTCATCATGGCAGTTATGGTCAGTTATGGGGTGATCAGCCTCACAACGGAATGCTGTCGCCGACTTCATCCTGCAACTGCTTGCGCAGGATGAATTTCTGGATTTTCCCGGTCGAGGTCTTCGGCAGCTCGATGAAGCGAATGTCACGCGGGCACTTGAAGTGCGCCAGATTGTCGCGGCAGAACGCCTTCATGTCCTCGATGGTGACCGAGGAGCCGGGCTTAAGCTCGATGAAGGCGCACGGGGTTTCCCCCCACTTTTCATCGGGCTTGGCCACCACAGCGGCCAGTGCCACCGCCGGATGCTTGTGCAGGACGCCTTCGACTTCGATCGAGGAGATGTTTTCCCCGCCCGAGATGATGATGTCCTTGGAGCGGTCCTTCAGCTGGATATAGCCATCGGGATGCATCACCCCCAGGTCACCGGTATGGAACCAGCCACCGGCAAAGGCTTCGTCGCTGGCGCGCGGGTTCTTGAGGTAACCCTTCATCACCTGATTGCCACGACAGAACACTTCGCCCAGCGTCTGCCCATCCCACGGCACCGGCTGCATGGTTTCCGCGTCGGCGACCATCAGGTCTTCCTGCGCGGTATAGGCCACCCCCTGACGGGACTTCAGACGGGCGCGTTCGTCCATGTCGTTGGCGTCCCACTCGTCTTTCCACGCACACACCACACTCGGGCCATAGGTTTCGGTCAGGCCATAAACGTGGGTCACGCGGAAGCCTTCACGCTCCATCCCGGCCAGCACACTGGCCGGCGGCGGGGCGGCGGCGGTCATCACGTTGACGATGTGGTTGAACTCGCGCTTTTCGTCTTCGCGGGCGTTCAGGATCAGCCCCAGAACGATCGGCGCCCCGTTGATGTAGGCCACCTTGTGATCGGCAATCGCATCATAGATCACCTTGGCCGACACCCGGCGCTGACAGACAAAGGTCCCGGCCTTCATCGCCACCGTCCACGGGAAACACCAGGCGTTGCAGTGGAACATCGGCACGTTCGACAACAGAACCGGATGCTTGTCCATATTCCAGTCGAGCGCGTTCGACACAGCGGTCAGATAGGCACCACGATGGTGATAGACCACGCCCTTGGGGTTGCCGGTGGTGCCCGAGGTGTAGTTCAGGGCAATGGCATCCCATTCATTGTCCGGCATTTTCCACGCGTAATCCGGATCACCATCGGCAATCAGCGCCTCGTAATCCTTTTCGCCGATCGCCGGGCCGGGATTGTCGCATTCCGGATCATCAATGAAGAACACCTTCGGCTTATAGGCGACCTTGCCGAGAATATGGGTCACCAGTTCACCGAATTCGCGGTCGGCAATCAGGATCTTGCATTCGCCGTGATCGAGAATGAAGGCGATGTTGTCCGCATCCAGACGGGTGTTGATGGCGTTCAGAACGCCGCCGCACATCGGTACCCCGAAATGGGCTTCGTACATTTCCGGCGTGTTGTGCGCCAGAATCGACACCGTATCCCCGGTCTGAACGCCCAGCCGTTCCAGCACAGAGGCCAGCTGACGGCTGCGGGCATAGGTTTCTTTCCAGGTGAAACGGCGCGCACCATGAACCACCGAAGTCCGATCCGGGAACACGTGCGCCGCCCGCTTGATCATCGACAACGGGGTCAGCGGAACATAGTTCGCCGCATTGCGGTCCAGGTGCAACTCATAGGGATTGGTGCCGGTCACGGTGTTTCCTCCACGATTGATTTTAACCGAACCAGACCATCGTGCACGCAACCCGCACAAAGCACGACAGTCTTTTTCTTGACGTCACACCGCAGTCAGAAAACACCGGTTCCCGGGCTTTTTGCCGACCATCCCGTGCGACGCTCTAAACCTTACTTTAACTCCGGCACCCCCTGTTCGGCAATGCCTGCCATGCAGGGAGATTATGGTTATTTTTTGCACTGCATCTCGCCCCTTGCCCTTCCCCGGGCGAAAGAGCATCATGGCGGGCTTTTCCGTTACTTTCGCCCACCGTATCGCCCGCTGTGCGGGCCTTGCCTCTGGCTGTCCTGCACATGACATCACCCCTGCCCGTCCCTCCCCGCTCGTCCGAAGGACTGCGTCTGGGGTTCCTCTATGCCGCCCTGTTCTCGGTGATCGGGGTCCAGATGCCATTTTGGCCACTATGGCTGAAGGACCGGGGCATGCAGCCGGTCGAAATCGGCATCCTGCTGGGGGCGATTTACTGGGCCAAGGTGGTCACCAACCCCTTGATTGCGCAATTTGTTGATAGCCGGGGGCACCGCCGGATGGTGATGATTGCCCTCGCCTCGGCATCAATGCTGCTATACGCCCTCTATCCGTTTGCCTACAGCTTTCCTGCCCTGTTGTGTCTGGGGGTTCTCGCTGGCTCCCTGCTGGCCGGACTGATGCCGCTGACCGAAACCATCACCATGACCCTGACCACACAGGGACGCCTTGACTATGGCCGCACCCGCCTGTGGGGGTCGCTGTCGTTCATCGCCCTGTCCGCACTGGCCGGGCAGGCGGTCGATCACTGGGCGGCGTCCGGCATCCTGTGGCTGATCCTGCTCGGGGTAGCCGCAACGGTGGTGACCGTCGTGCGCGCGCCCGATCCGCCACTGATCAGCCGCAGCGGCCCTAAACTTCCCTTTAGGGCGCTGTTCCGCAACCGCCGCTATCTGCTGTTTCTGGGCACCGCCGCCATCACGCAGGCCAGCCACTGCGTCTATTATGGCTTTGCCACCCTGTATTGGCAGTCTCAGGGGCTGGACGGTGGCACCATCGGACTGTTGTGGAGCATTGGCGTGGTTGCCGAAATCGCCCTGTTCGCCTTTTCCGGCCGGATTGTGCAAAAGGTTGGCGCCGACAAGCTGGTGTTGTTCGGCGCCGTCACCGGCATTGTCCGCTGGGCTGCGCTGGCCTTCATCACGTCTCCATTGGGGCTGGCTCCGTTCCAGACCCTGCACGCCGCAACCTTTGGGGCCACCCATCTGGGCGCCATGCACACCATCGCCCGCGACGTTGATCCCCGCCTGCAAGTCCGCGCCCAGGCGCTGTATTCGTCGGTTGCGATGGGCCTGATCCCCGGTATTGCCCTGCTGGCAGCCGGACCGGCCTATCAGGCCTTTGGCGGACTGGCGTTTCTGGGTGCGATGGTCCTGTCGATCCTTGCCAGCCTGTGCGGTTACGCTTTTGTCCGCAGCCCGCGTTAAATGCTTGCTTATTCCCGATCACCCCCTTGACCGTTCCCGCTGCGGGCCTTCTATATCGAGACAGCCGCCTCTCCCTGACGAAAGCCTCGCCGTCATGAGCCATTCTGCCGCCGCGCTGAAAAAAGCCAGCTTCCCCATCGCAGGCATGACCTGTGCCGCCTGTTCCGGGCGATTGCAGCGCGTGCTGGGGAAACAACCCGGCGTGCAGAGTGCCGATGTCAGTCTGGCCAGCGAGCGAGCCGACATCACCTTTGACCCCGCCAGCACCACCGCCGAGGCATTGGTGCAGGCGGTCAGTGCCGCTGGTTTCAGCGTCCCCGAGCAAACCCTGACCGTCCAGATCGGCGGCATGACCTGCGCCGCCTGCTCGACCCGGCTGGAAAAGGTTCTCGGCAAGGTTCCCGGCGTCCACAGCGTCAGCGTCAATCTTGCCACCGAACAGGCCAGACTGACCGTTCCGACCGGTGTTGTACCTCCGGCAGACATTCTGGATGCCGTCCAGCGGGCTGGCTTCACCGGGATCCTGCTCACCTCGGACGCCGAACAGCATCAGCAGGCAATGGCCACCGCCCGCAAAGCCAGCCGCCACGATCTGACCGTCGTGCTGGTGTCGGCCGCCCTGACCCTGCCCCTACTCAGCGAAATGCTGGCGCATTTTGGCCTGCTGTCATGGCGGTTGCCGCCGATGGTGCAACTGCTGTTGGCCTCGATTGTCCAGTTCACCGTCGGGCTGCGGTTTTATCGCGGCGCATGGAAAAGCCTGCGCTCGGGCAGTGGCAACATGGATGTGCTGGTGGTGCTGGGCACCTCGGCGGCCTGGGGCCTGTCAGCATGGCGCACCTTCACCATCCCGCACCACCCCGAACTGTATTTTGAAGCCTCTGCGGTGGTGGTGACACTGGTCCTGCTGGGCAAATGGCTGGAAGGACGGGCCAAACGCGGTGCGGCGGCGGCCATCCATGCCCTGATGGCCTTGCGCCCCCCGGTTGCCCGCGTGCTGCGCAACGGGCAGGAAGTCGAACTCCCCCCCGAGGCCGTCGCACTGGGAGATCAGGTGATCGTGCGTCCCGGTGAGCGTTTTCCGGTCGATGGTGTGGTGGTCCAAGGGGACAGCGCGGTTGACGAAAGCCTGCTGACCGGCGAAAGCCTGCCTGTTGCCAAAGCCCCCGGAGACAGCGTTACCGGCGGAGCCATCAACGGAACCGGCCTGCTGATCGTCGAGACAACCGCTGTGGGCAGCAACAGCACACTGGCCCGCATCATCCGGCTGGTCTCCGATGCGCAAGCGTCAAAGGCACCGGTGCAGAAACTGGTTGACCGTATTTCAGCTATCTTTGTCCCGGTGGTTCTGGTGCTTGCCGCGATGACATTTACGGTCTGGTGGCTGGGCTTCGGGGCTCCCAATCTGGCCTTTGCCGCCGCCGTCGCGGTACTGGTGATCGCCTGCCCCTGCGCTCTGGGGCTGGCAACACCGACCGCCATCATGGTTGGCACCGGCGTTGCCGCCCGTCATGGCATCCTGATCAAGAATGCCGAAGCCCTGGAACGCGCCCATGCTGTTACCGCCGTGGTGTTTGACAAGACCGGCACCCTGACCATCGGGCAGCCGACGGTCGGCAGCCTGCATCCGGTTACGGGAACACCCGAGGCTCTGTTGACACTGGTCGCCGCCGCTCAACAGGGCAGCGAACACCCGCTTGGCAAAGCGATCCTCGCCGAAGCCGCCAGCCGTTCCCTGTCCTTGCCGCCCCTGCAAGGCTTTCAGGCGATCCCCGGTCGCGGCATTCAGGCCACCCTTGCCGAAACTTCGGTGATCATTGGCAGCAGGGCCTTTATGGAGCTGAACGGAGTGGCTGTACCGCCTGCGCTGGAGCAAACGGCCAGCGACCTTGAACAGCAGGGCAACAGCGTGATCTGGGCAGCACAGGATGGCGGACACGGCCCGTCGTTGAACGGCCTGATCGCCCTCAGCGACGCCCCCCGCCCAACGGCGGCGGCGGCGGTACAGGCCTTGCTGCAGGCTGGCATCCATGTGGTGATGCTGACCGGCGACCGGGCCAAAACCGCCGAAGCGATTGCCACCCCGCTGGGGATCAGCGATATCCGGGCAGAAGTCCTGCCCGATCAAAAAGCCGCGCAGGTCGAATCCTTGCAGGCACAGGGATATATCGTCGCCATGGTCGGGGATGGTGTCAACGATGCTCCCGCTCTGGCCAAGGCCGACGTGGCGATGGCGATGGGCAGCGGCTCGGATGTGGCGATGGAAACCGCCGACCTGACCCTGATGCGCAGTGATCCGGCACTGGTGGCGCAAGCGCTGGACATCAGCGCCGCCACCTATCGCAAAATCCGCCAGAACCTGTTCTGGGCTTTTGCCTACAACGTGGTCGCCCTGCCGCTGGCTGCCAGTGGCAGCCTCAGCCCGGCGCTAGCCGGGGCGGCAATGGCCTTTTCCAGCGTCAGCGTGGTCAGCAATTCCCTGCTGCTACGCCGCTGGCGCCTTGTTGTTGCGAAAAGCTGTGAGCATGGTTCACATTGAAAGCTCACAGCTCGGACCATTTGCCCGCAAGGCGCGCCTGTAACTCGATGTAGTCATACAGGTCACTCAGCATGAAGTGACGGACCTCCGGGTCGGACAGCTTGGCGAGCGCACCGGCATCCCCGGCCAGATACTTCTGTGCCGTGGTGACAAAGGGGCGGGGCATGGCAAGGTTAAAGCCCGAAGACTGCGCCAGCAACCGGCACACCTGCTCGAACAGGAACCGGTACTGATCTTCTTTTTCGGAGGTCAGATAGATCTTGTCCAGCCGACCGCCGTACAGCCGGAACAGGTCAAGGTAATCGTCAATATCGGGAACAGGCATCAACAAGGCTCCGGTCTCGGGGTGTGAGGGCCTTGGGGGAGCCAGTGGTATTTCAGCCTTCCTGCGCTGATCCGTCAAGAGAAACAGCAACAGGATAGGCCAGTTCGCTTTGCAGGCGCGGGTCGTCAATCGCCGCCCCGATGGTGAAATGATAGACCGTTTGCCAACGACCATCCGCCCCACCGCGCAGCCCGCTGAGGGCCACGCTGTCATCATCCATGAAGCACCCGATGCCAGTGCCGCGCAAACCGCTGGCTTCGGCCTCCAGATAGAGGATTTGTCCCAACAGCCCGGCTTCCCAGTGCAGACGCCGATAGGCCCACGCCCCTTCGCGGGCCAGCGTTTCGGCCATATCGGCCACCATCACCACTGTCACAGCGCCCCGCCCTGCAATGCCCTGATAGCACGACATCTGCGAGGCCAGTCGCCGCAGGTCCTGCGCCTCGGGCAAGCCATACAGGGGCAGATGCGGATCGGCAGCCTGCCACGGTCGCCCGGCAGACCATTGCGGCCAGTCCGGTGGCCCCCGGTCCAGAAGGTAGGCCCCGGGGGCAAAACCCTCGACACCATGCACCAGAAACATCAGCTGGATGGCAGGCTGGAACGGCAGAGCATGCAGCGGCGACCATCTCTCCACCCCCGGCAACACGCGCCCGAGCAACCGCCGGAAATCCGCGGCATGCATCGTTCCCGCCGGGTCCATGCGCTGGGCGCTACGGCGCTGGCGAATCAGCCTGTCTGCCGGGCAGTCATGTTCAGGGGCCGGGTCCACTGGCAAGCACCGGGGTTCAGGCCAGCAGACGGGCACGTCCACCGTTTTCCGGGTCACGGATTCGGCCAGCGCCACCTCTGGCCAGACAATCATTTCGCGGCCGACCTGCGAGGCCCGCCCCTGCCAGGTCACTGTCCCGGTCACCGCACGAAGTGGTGCCAGATCGGGCGGCAGCGCCTGTTGACCACGGCTTTCAAGCCAGATCAGCACGTCCGGGCGTTCCCGTTCCCGATCCGCATAGCTGTCGCGATCGCTCAGCCCCAGCAGGGCTTCGATATCATCATCGGTCAGCCGTGGGTCAACGGCTGCCCCCCAGCCACAGACGCGCGCGGCATAGGCCAGGCTTCCGACCGCATGCCCCACATCCAGCTGGCAATAGCGGAATGCGCGCGAGCCATATTTCCACTCTTCCCGCCAGCCAATCGACGACAGCCCGGCCATGCCGACATGGTCAGGATAGGCATGCCGCAATGCCTGAACCTGCTGTTCGCCCAGTTCGGTCCGGCATTCCAGCGCATGATCCAGCGGGTGATAATGATAAACCCCGGCAGGCAGCCCGACCGCCTCTCCCCACAGCAGCAGATAGGCTTCGGTTGGATGCAGGTTGCCACTTGATGGCACACAGCGCAATGCCCAGCGAGCCCCATCGGCGGCTTTCCATGCACTCAGCCCCCATGCCAGTTCGCACAGCAGCCCAATGGTTGAGGCACTGAAAGACAACGATGGCAGTGCGTCCCGATGCAGCTGATGGAATCCAGCAGCCTGAACGCGCCTGTGCAGCGGCAGGGCAATACGCCGGGTCTGCTCAAAAGTCCGAAAGGGGTCCGGCTGAGAGTCCCAGTCAAGGAATCCCGGCGATGGAGCATACCCACGCGAGGAATGCTTGCTGGCCTGATGATACAACAGGATGCGCGATCGCTCGGCGGCGTCGTTACCTTGCCCGTCAGGAGGTTCCAGCCCGGCACTCATCGTGTGTGCTCCCGATCCTGACAAGGCGTCATCTTACCCCTGAACGCTCAACCCAGAACGCTCAGGGCCTGCTGGGTCATTTTCTCTTCTGCGCTCACCATGGTGGCACTGGCAGCATAGGCATTGCTGGCCTGTTGCAGCTGAACAACATCGCTGACCGGGTCCGTCGCAGCCTCTGCGGCGGGCACAGCCTGTTGCTCGGGGGCCCGTGCCGACCAGACCGCCGCCTGATCCACCATCTGCGTCCGACCGGTAGAGGCTGCTGCGTTGCTGCGCAGGGCTTCGTTCTCGGCTTCAGCCTGAACGCTGGAATTCGAGTGGGCAAGGTGGATCGCGGCCGTCGCAGCCTGCTGCTCGGCGTTGCGCAATCCGGCCAATGCCATTGACAAGGAATCAGACATGATCGGGGTTCCTATCCCAAAAAGCACGCTCTTGATTTGGGGAAGGCTGCCCGCTCTGACAAGGGCGGGGCTTTACAGCAAGCGGTTGACGGTCCCACCAAGGGGACGGACTACACCATTATTGGTCACTGCCCGCATCGCATTTTCGTACAGCATCGCCCCGAAGCGCAGGGTCGGCATCGGCAAGACGTCATGCATGGCCTGATAATTGACCAGCGTGGTCCCAACTTCCTCGGTGGCCAGAATGTCCCCAAAGCGAACACCGTCGAGCAGCGAGCGGTTGCCCTTTTTCTGCCCACGATCATCATAGCTCTGGAAGCCACCCCAACTGCTGCTGAAATCAAGGGTGTCGCTATCCGGTCCAGCAGTGTTGGCCCCGGACAGGCCGCTGACTTGCTGAAACAGATCGGTTGGCGCAGCGTGGTTCGCCGCCGCAGTGCGCGACGTCGATGCTGACGGCATCGTAATTGTCTGCTGTCCAACCTTGAGGCTCATGGCATGCCTCTCCTTCACACCCCAAAAACAGCCCTCTCATTCCAGAGGGCGCTCATTCCCCAGATCCACAATCCTCATGAAAACTGGCGGCATTCGTCGGGAAAGAAAGCACTTCAGCTTTTCCTGCGCTACTCACCATATTCTCATCTTTGCAGGGCATGTTCACCCCATGCCCACCTACCACACGTCAGCCCTGAAAAACAAATCACAGGGCCATCAACCAAAAGGACGCATGACAATCATACTGCTCCATGCAGGGTACACGTCCTTACCCCAAAAGGCCAACACCAAATCAGCCTGCCTGATCAATTGAACGCAATTTGATGAATTTTTCCCTGCAAATCTGCACCAATATGCCCAAGCAGAAACATCATTGAGACAATATTCCTGCCGGGCTTATCGGTCCTTCAGCTCGCCCCAGACCAGCGTGCGTTAAACCTGACGCAGTGATTTTGCGCAAAACCGGAACCACTTTTGCGCTCACTGCTCTAGAAGCGGCCTTTCATTCAGAAGCGGGCACCGGAGCCTGCTCAGGCTCACCGGTCGCCAGCGGATCAGGGCCGAAACGGTTCGGGCCCACAGTACCGCGAATGAATATCAGCAGTATCGCGAAGGCTACGCTGATCAATATATTGATACAAACAATAATCAACGACAAAACAGGAAGGTCATCAGGCAATAATAAAGGAATTACTTTCGTAATATACACAACCAAGACCCACCATCCACTCAAATTAAAGTCATGTATTCGGCGAACAGTTAGCGAAATGTATGGAATAACCATCACAATTGATATCAATATATTTATAACTAACAGCGCAATACCAAAATAAACCCCAATATCATTAACAACAGAAGAGAACATAAAGCCAAAAAACAGAAACAATGAGCATATTGTCATAAATAATATGATATAATTATGCTCTGCTCTTGAAGCTCTGCCATGTAATACAAAGCATTTCTTAAAAAATGAAACAACAGCATCATCGAAGTTCATATCATATCCCTCACAACATCCCAAAAGAAACCTGAATTCATACTGAAGGCAGGTGGATCACGTAACACCCCCATAAGGCGAACAGAACAAACCCGGACTCACATCTCGACACCCTCCGCTTTCACATCAGCATCAAACCCACCACCCAAAGGATCCTGCCCAAAACGGTTTGAACCAACTGTTCCCCGGACAACCATCAAGATAATCAACAAGTTTGACGAAATAATAAAAAACAACAGGGCGTAAAGATACACATCGAAACAAAAATACGTCACAAAAACAGAAAAAATATAAAAAATAAAGACCCATCCACTCAGGTCAAGATCATGCATCCGCCTGACAATCAAGGAAGAGGCAGGAAAAACAAGAATGATATTTAAAATATCATATGCTTTATATATCATGAATTTTATATCAATATATATATCTCGATAATATTGACCACCATTATAATAATCAATGAACGCCATCAATAAATTCATAATAATGAATGCAACAGATATACAGCTAAACTCACTCCTCGACGCTCGACCCGAGAAATTCGAATAGTTTTCGCACAGGAAAGAGCGGAAATAATTACTCAATCCCATTCTCCACCCTTTTTGCGCACACCACAGGATCATCTCCAAAGCGGTTTGGGCCAACCATTCCCCGGATACACATGACCAGTACCTCGGAAATAACGGCAAGCAGGAACAAGCCACCCCAAGCCCAAGGAACAAACAGAGCGTCCCAAGCCCCCAGAAAAAAAGCGAAAACCATGATCGCTGGCCACAACCAAAACCACCAACCACTCAGATTAAGGTCATGGAGCCTGCGAACAAACAAGGAAGTGCACGGCATAATAACGAAAATCGAGAATAAAAAAGAAAAAGAAAGTGATGTAGACAAATGCTTACCAAGGTTTCCATCGGCATGAGCTTTGTAAAAAGCCTGCATAAACCCTAATGCCGACATAATAAAAAAAACAACATATATAAACAACTTGGCGCAGCAATATTCAGACCGCGAAGATCTACCGGAAAAAACGGCATAGTTCCTGAAAAAAGAAGAGATTGAATCGAAAAAACCCACAACCGCCCCCTGCAAGACACAGCATCGCCAATCAGCGATCAGTGCACACTATACCGCCGACAAAACCTACCCTGACAAGAAAAAAATGGCCACCAGCAACCCTGATGGCCATTTCGACAACAATAATCGCGTAAAGGTTACTTCGGCAACTGGCCCTGCACGCCTTCCACGAACCAGTTCATCGTCAACAACTGGCCGTCGGGGATGGTCTCCCCGTCCTTGACCACCAGCTCGCCCGCCTGATTCTTGATCGGGCCAGTGAACGGATGCAGCGTACCGGCGATGATACCGGCCTTGACTTCGTCAGCCTTGGCCTTCACCGCATCCGGCACCGCCGCCCCATAGGGCGCCATGTGCACCATACCCTGCTTCAGGCCATCCCAGGTATCAATGGCCTTCCATGACCCATCCATCGCTGCCTTGACGCGGGCGATGTAGTAATCACCCCAATTGTCAACGATCGAGGTCAACTGGGCATGCGGGCCGAACTTGGCCATGTCCGAGGCCTGCCCAAAGGCGTAAATGCCCTTTTCTTCAGCAGCCTGCACCGGCGCCGGGCTGTCGGTGTGCTGGGACAGGACGTCGGCTCCCTGCGCGATCAGGGCTTCGGCGGCTTCACGCTCCTTGCCCGGATCGTACCAGGAGTTCACCCACACCACCTTCACCTGCACCTTGGGGTTGACCTTGCGGGCCGCCAGCGTGAAGGCATTGATCCCCTGCACCACTTCGGGGATCGGCACCGAGGCGATGTAGCCCAAAACGTTGCTCTTGGTCATCATCCCGGCCATGGTACCGACAATCGCCCGGCCTTCGTAGAAACGGGCGGCATAGGTGGCCACGTTATCAGCCCGCTTATAGCCGGTCGCGTGTTCAAACTTGATGTTCGGATAGCGCTTGGCGACTTTCAGGGTCGGGTTCATGAAACCGAACGAGGTGGTGAACACCAGATCAAAGCCCTGCTGGGCGAACTGGTTGATCACCCGCTCGGCATCGGCACCTTCCGGCACGTCTTCGACGTAGGCGGTCTTGACCTTGTCGCCAAAGGCCGCTTCCAGCGCCTTGCGGCCTTCGTCATGCTGGTGCGACCAGCCAAAGTCACCAACCGGGCCGACGTAGACAAAGCCAACCTTCAGCGGATCAGCCGCCGAGGCCACCGGGGCCAGCGAGCCCCAGGCCAGGGCACCTGCCAGCAGAGCAGAGCCAAGAGCCGTAAAACGACGGCGCGACACGTTACGGAACGGACCCATTGCCATGGGAGAGCCTCCTGTTGCGACTGTACGAACTACTATAAGACGGTACTCACCCTTCCGGGTGAAACAGCTTGCCGAGACTGGCCGGCGCATTCAGGCGAATGCGGGTTTCATCACGGGAAATCAGGACGAGAACAAGGATGGTTGCCAGATAGGGCAGCATCGACAGGACCTGAGACGGAACGGCCAGACCACCACTGCTTTGCAGATGCAACTGGGCAATGGTGATGCCGCCAAACAGATAGGCCCCCAACAGCACCCGCTCGGCCCGCCACGAGGCAAACACCACCAGCGCCAGCGCGATCCAGCCGCGCCCGGCGGTCATGCCTTCGATCCACATCGGGGTATAGACCAGCGACAGATAGGCACCGCCCAGACCGCTCATTGCACCACCGAACAGGATCGCCGCATAGCGGATCAACCGCACCGGATAGCCGATGGCATGGGCCGCCTGCGGATTTTCGCCCACCGCCCGCACCACCAGCCCCGAGCGCGAACGGCGCAGGAACCACCAGACAGCGGCAGCCAGCGCCAGCGAAACATAGACCAGCGGATCATGCCCGAACAGCAACGGCCCGACCACCGGAATACGGCTCAAGGCCCCCAACTGGATGGCGGCCAGCGGTTCGACCGTCTGACCGACCATGTCGCGGCCCACAAATGCCGACAGCCCGACGCCAAAAATGGTCAGCGCCAAACCGGTAGCCACCTGATTGGCCATCAGCGTCTGGGTGAGGAAGGCAAACAGCAGTGCCATCAGCATCCCGGCCAGCATGGCGGCAATCAGCCCCAATACCGGCGAGCCGGTGGTCACGGCGGCGGTAAAGGCCGCCACCGCCCCCATCAGCATCATGCCCTCCACGCCAAGGTTCAGCACCCCGGCCTTTTCGGTCATCACTTCCCCCAGCGCGGCAAAGATCAGCGGCGTTGCCGCCCGCATCATGGCCATCACCACACCGGTCAGGGCGAGAGTATCTGCATCCATTATCCGGCCTCCCGCACCGACGACAGCCACCGCAGGCGATAGCGGATCAACACATCACACGCCAACAGGAAAAACAGCAACATCCCCTGAAACACTCCGGTGACAGCCAGCGGCAGGCGCATGGAAATCTGCACCGCCTCGCCCCCCAGGTAGCTGAGTGCCATCAACAGCGATGCCAGCAGGATGCCCACCGGATGCAACCGACCCAGAAAGGCCACGATAATGGCGGTAAAGCCATAGCCCGGCGAGATGACCGGCTGCAATTGCCCGATCGGCCCGGCCACTTCACACACCCCGGCCAGTCCGGCCAACGCACCGGACAACAGGAACGACATCCAGATGATGCGCTTGTGGGAAAATCCGGCATAACCACCGGCGACAGGCGTCAAGCCCATCACCTTGATCTGAAAGCCGATAAAAGTCCGCGCAATGACAAACCAGCCGACCGCCACCGCCAGCAACGCCAGCAGAACGCCCAGATGCAGACGGGTCCCCGCCCACAGGATCGGCAATGTCGCCGCATCGCCGAACATCGGCGATTGCGGGAAACCATAGCCATCGGGATCACGCCACGGACCATGGACCATCATCGACAGGAACAGGTCAGCGACATAGGTCAGCATCAGGCTGACCAGAATTTCCGAGGCATGAAAGCGGGTCTTCAGCCACGCGGGGATCATCCCCCACAGCATCCCGCCAGCCATCCCGGCCAGCATCACCAGCGGCAACACCCACCAGCCGGCACCGCTATCCCCCAGCGCCAGCGCCACACCACCGCCGGTCACCGCCCCCATCGTCAACTGCCCTTCGGCCCCGATGTTCCAGACGTTACCGCGAAAGCCCAGCGCCAGCCCGACGGCGCACAACGCCAGCGGAGCCGCCTTGACCAGCAGCTCGGCAACACCATAGGCGCTGTTCAGGGGCGAGATGAAAAAGGTGTACAGGGCCGCCAGCGGCTCGAAGCCCAGCAGGGCAAACAGGATGCCGCCAAACACCAGCGTCAGCAGCACAGCCAGTACCGGCGCACCATAGACCCAGCGCCGGGACGACGCTCCACGCGCTTCCAGCTTAAAGGCCATGGGTATGCACTCCTTCCGGCTGATCCGGGGTTTCAAACAGCCCGCCCATCAGCATCCCCACCTGCTCAACCGTCGTTTCATGGACCGGGTGCGTTTCAGACAAACGTCCCTGACAGATCACCGCAATGCGGTCGGCAATGGTAAACAGTTCATCCAGATCCTGACTGACCACCAGCACAGCCGCCCCCTGATCGCGCAACCCGATCAACGCCTGATGGATGGCCGCTGCCGCCCCGGCATCGACCCCCCATGTTGGTTGCGCACAGACCAGCAGGCCGGGCTTTTGCAGGATTTCACGCCCAATGATGAATTTTTGCAGGTTCCCCCCGGACAGGGATCGGGCTTCCGCCCGGCGTCCGTGGGTGATGACCGAAAACATGTCGATGATGCGGTCGGCATAGGCATTGACCAGACCAAAGTGGATCAACCCCCGCCGCACCAGCGCCTGTCGGCCATAGCCGGACAGCAGGGCGTTGTCCGCAAGGCTCAGGTCCGGCACCGCCCCGCGCCCAAGGCGCTCCTCGGGGACAAAGGCCATCCCGAGATCACGGCGCGCCCGCGCCCCCAGCAGGCCAACCGGCTGGCCATCAATCCGCACCGCCTCGGCGCGCGGGGACAGTTGCTCGCCGGACAATGCCGCCAGCAACTCGTTCTGACCGTTCCCGGCCACTCCGGCAATCCCGACGATTTCCCCCGCCCGCACGGTCAGCGATACGCCATCCAGCGTGATCCCGAACGGTTGCGACGGCGACAGGTGCAGGCTGTCCACCACCAGACGATCTTCCCCCACACAGCTTGCCTGCGTCCGCTGCACGGCCTTCAGTTCGGCGCCGATCATCATCTGGGCCAGACTTTGCGCTGTTTCCTGCCGTGGGTCGCACTGGCTGACCACCTGACCGGCCCGCAGGACGGTCGCCGCCGAACACAGGGCACGGATTTCTTCCAGCTTGTGGGAAATGTACAGAATGGTCCGCCCTTCATCACGCAGCAGACGCAGGGTGCTAAACAGCACTGTAACCTCTTGCGGGGTCAACACGCTGGTCGGCTCGTCCATGATGATCAGGCGCGGGTCCTGCAACAGACAGCGGCAGATTTCCACCCGCTGACGCTCTCCCACCGACAGGTCGTGGACCGTGCGCAGCGGGTCCAGCGGCAGGCCATAGCGGCGGGAAATTTCCTCCACCCGGCTTGCCAGATCGGCCAGCGGCTGTTTCCAGCCAATCCCCAGCGCGATGTTTTCGACCACCGTCAGGCTGTCGAACAGGCTGAAGTGCTGAAAGACCATCCCGATCCCCAGACGACGAGCCTCGGCCGGGCTGTGGATACGCACCGGCTGGCCATCCCACAGGATGGTTCCGCTGTCAGCCCGTTGTATTCCGTAGACAATCTTGACCAGCGTTGATTTCCCGGCGCCGTTCTCCCCCAGCAGGGCATGGATTTCCCCCGCCTGCAGGGTCAGCGACACCGCCCGGTTGGCATGACAGCCGGGAAACCGTTTGTCGATGGCGCGCAGCTCCAGCCGCGGAGGCGGGGCGACAGGCGGGGACAGGGAGGAAGACGGTTCAAGGACCATGGGGACTGGCACAGGCTCCGGGTGCGATCGGCAAACGGCAATAAACAGCCTTTCGCGCTCTGCCGCTCCGCCGGATTTCGACCAGAACAGCATCCCGCAACAGGCCGATCGGGGACAAGGGACGATGTTACGGTTTCTTGATAGGTCAAGCCCCCTGCCAAAGTCTACGGTTTTTCATCAACCCTGACCAAAAGGACAAATTTCCCGCACTGCGACAGCGGGCATATCCTTATAAAATTGCGGAATATGGTCTTTTGCGGTATGATTATTCCGTGAAACACGCTCATTTGACGTTAGGGAAAGTGTGCACCGCAACATAAGGTTACGTTAGCGAACCGTGGTATTTCCCTTCACTTGCCCCCCTCAAATGCGCTAGAGGTATGGAACATTACCTGCATGTGGGCATCGGGGGTCGCCGCTGGGGGGGCTTCCGCTGACTTCTTTTGCCAACCAAGGAACCGTTCGGGATCCCATGAGCACCGCAGATCTGAACCTCACCGAGGATTTTGCGCCCGCCACCCAAGAGGCCTGGCGCGCGCTGGTCGACAAGGCCCTAAAGGGCGCTTCATTCGAAAAGAAGCTGATGACCCGTCTTTACGACGGCATCACCCTGAAGCCGATCTATACCCGCGAAGACTGGGACGCCGAAGGCGATCAGTCCGGCTTCCCCGGCTCCATGCCGCTGGCCCGCGCCGCCACCGTGAGCGGTTCGGCTGCCAACCCGATCGGAGCCGCGTGGGATATCCGGCAGGTCTACAGCAACCCGGACCTGAACGATGCCAACAAGGAAATCCTTACTGACCTCGAACGGGGCGTGACCAGCCTGCTGCTGCGGCTGGATGCGGCCGGACAGGCGGGGCAGGATTCCGACACCGCCGGGGACCAGGCTGGTATCGGTGGCCTGATGATTTCGTCGGCCGCCGATCTGGACACCGTGCTGGCGGGCGTGATGCTCGATCTGGCACCGGTGGCGCTCGATGCGGGCGCGGGGGCCGTCGCCGCCGCTTCACTGCTGGCCGAGGTCTGGACCAGCCGGGGCGTGACGGGTGAGGTGGCGCAAGGGGCGTACAACATCGACCCGATCGGCACCCTTGCCAGCGCCGGTACCCTGCCGCAATCGCTGGAGCAGGCTCTGGCCGAGATGGCGGAAATGGCCAAGGCCACTGCCGTTGACTTCCCGAACGTGACCGCCGTCGGCGTCAGCACCGCCGCCTATTACAACGGCGGCGCCACCGACGTCACCGATCTTGGCTGTGCGATGGCAACGGGTGTTGCCTATCTGCGAGCCCTGACCGCTGCCGGAATGGCTGTTGATGACGCCTGCCGTCAGATCGCCTTCAGCCTGCCGGTTGGCACCGACCAGTTCCTGTCGATTGCCAAGCTGCGCGCCGCCCGCATGCTGTGGGCTCGTGTTACCGAAGCCTGTGGCGCCTCGGAACCGGCCCGCCGGATGCGCCTGCACGTCGATGTCTCGGACCGCGTGCTCACCCAGCGTGACCCGTGGGTCAACATGCTGCGCGTCACCATCGGCGTGTTCTCGGCTGGTATTGCCCAGGCCGACAGCGTGTCGGCGGCGTCCTTTGACAGCGTGCTTGGCCTGCCGACCGACTTTGGTCGCCGCATCGCCCGCAACACCCAGGTCGTGCTGCAGGAAGAGTCCAATCTGGGCCGGGTGATCGACCCGGCAGGCGGCTCGTGGTACGTCGAAAGCCTGACCCGTCAGGTGGCGGAACGGGCGTGGGAAGAATTCCAGCAGATCGAAAAGTGGGGCGGCATCGCCGAAGCCCTCGATTCCGGCAAGCTGCAAGCCAAAATTGCTGGCGAGTGGGCCGAACGCCGCAAGGCGATTGCCCGCCGCAAGGACGCGCTGACCGGCATCAACGAGTTCCCCAATCTGGCCGAAGCGCCGGTGGACATCAAGCTGCCGGACCTCGAGGTCCTGCGCAAGGGTGCCGCCAACCGCCTGAAGATGGCCCGCGCCGCCAAGGCTCCGACCCTTGGCAGCCGCACCCGCAAGGGCGACCCCGCCCGTATCGAACCGATGGATATCCATCGTCTGGCCGAAGACTGGGAAGAGCTGCGCGACAATTCCGACGTCTACATGGTGCTGAACAACGGCGTCCGTCCGCTGGTGTTCCTCGCGAACATGGGTCGCGTTGCCCAGCACACCGCCCGCGCCACCTTTGCCCGCAACTTCTTTGAAGCGGGCGGCATCGCCGGCATCAGCAACGACGGCTTTTCCAGCGCCGACGCCCTGACCGCTGCCTTCAAGGACAGCGGTGCCCGCATTGCCGTCCTGTGTGGCAGCGACGAGCAATATGGCGAGTTGGCAGCGTCGTTTGCCAGCGCCTTGAAGGCCACCGGCGCCAGCCGGGTCTACATGGCTGGCAAACCCGCCGACGACGAAGCCCGTGCAGCCTTTACCGCTGCCGGTGTTGACGAGTACATTTTCATGGGCTGCGACGCGCTGGAACTCCTGCGTGCCGCCCAGACTCATCTGGGAGTCACCGAATAATGGCCAGCATTCCTGATTTCACCAAAGTTCCCTTCGCCGCCAACACCAGCGGCAGCCTGAACGACTGGCAGCAGAGCCTGGAAGCCGCCATCGGCAACCCGGCCAGCGCCCTGACGTGGGAAACCCCGGAAAAGCTGCTGGTCAAGCCGCTGTACAGCGCTGCCGACCTGAACGGGCTGGACCACTTGAACACCCTGCCCGGCCTGCCGCCGTTCCTGCGTGGTCCCTATCCGACCATGTACGTGCAACAGCCGTGGACCATCCGCCAGTACGCCGGGTTCTCGACCGCCGAAGAATCCAACGCCTTTTACCGTCGCAATCTGGCGGCGGGCCAAAAGGGCCTGTCGGTGGCCTTTGACCTTGCCACCCACCGTGGCTATGACTCGGACCATCCGCGCGTGGCTGGTGACGTCGGCATGGCCGGGGTGGCCATCGACAGCATCTATGACATGCGCCAGCTGTTCGACAGCATCCCGCTCGACAAGATGAGCGTGTCGATGACCATGAACGGCGCCATCCTGCCGGTGATGGCCCTGTACATCGTCGCTGCCGAAGAACAGGGTGTCGCCCCTGCCCTGCTGTCCGGGACCGTTCAGAATGACATTCTGAAAGAGTTCATGGTCCGCAACACCTATATCTATCCGCCGACCCCGTCGATGCGGATCATTTCCGACATTTTTGCCTTCACCTCGCAAAACATGCCGAAATTCAACTCGATCTCGATTTCCGGCTATCACATGCAGGAAGCCGGGGCCACCGCCGACCTCGAACTGGCCTACACTCTGGCTGACGGCGTCGAATACGCCCGCGCCGGGATGGCGGCCGGGCTTGATATCGACAAGTTTGCCCCGCGTCTGTCGTTCTTCTGGGCGATTGGCATGAACTTCTTCATGGAAGTCGCCAAAATGCGCGCCGCCCGCATGCTGTGGGCCAAACTGATCAAGCAGTTCGACCCCAAGAGCGACAAGTCGCTGTCGCTGCGCACCCACTCGCAGACTTCGGGCTGGTCGCTGACCGCGCAGGACGTGTTCAACAACGTCACCCGTACCTGCGTCGAAGCGATGGCCTCCACCCAGGGCCACACCCAGTCACTGCACACCAACGCGCTGGACGAAGCCCTCGCCCTGCCGACCGACTTCTCGGCCCGCATCGCCCGCAACACCCAGCTGTTCATCCAGCAGGAAAGCGGCACCTGCCGGGTGATCGACCCGTGGGGCGGCTCGTACTATGTCGAACGCCTGACCCGCGATCTGGCCGAACGCGCCTGGGCCCATATTCAGGAAGTCGAAGCCGAAGGCGGCATGGCCAAGGCCATCGAAGCCGGCATCCCCAAGATGCGCATCGAAGAAGCCGCTGCCCGCACGCAGGCGCGCATTGATGCGGGCCGCCAGACGGTGGTCGGGGTCAACAAGTACGTGCTGGACGAAGAAGAAAAGCTGGACGTGCTGAAGGTTGACAACTCGTCGGTCCGCGCCCAGCAGATCGAAAAGCTGCAACGCCTGCGCGCCGAGCGCAGCGCCGCCGAGGTCGAGTCCAAACTGACCGCCCTGACCAACGCTGCCGCCAGTGGTGAAGGCAACCTGCTGGCTCTGGCCGTCGATGCGGCCCGCGCCAAGTGTACCGTCGGTGAAATCTCTGATGCGCTGGAAAAGGTCTATGGCCGCCATCAGGCGACCATCCGGGCCATCTCGGGTGTCTATTCCAACGAGGTTGGTGCGATGGATGACAGCTTTGCCAAAGTGCGCAAACTGGTCGATGACTTCGAAAAGAACGACGGCCGCCGCCCGCGCGTGCTGATCGCCAAGATGGGCCAGGACGGTCACGACCGGGGCCAGAAGGTGATCGCCACCGCCTTTGCCGATATCGGCTTTGACGTTGATATCGGGCCGCTGTTCCAGACCCCGGCAGAAACCGCCCGTCAGGCGGTGGAAAACGACGTCCACGTCGTTGGCGTGTCGTCGCTGGCCGCTGGCCACCTGACGCTGGTGCCGGAACTGCGCAACGAACTGAAAAAGCTGGGCCGCGAAGATATTCTGATCGTGGTTGGCGGGGTGATCCCACCGCAGGATTGGGACGAACTGTACCAGTCCGGCGCGGCGGCAATTTTCCCGCCCGGCACCAAGATCAGCGTGGCAGCGCAGGATCTGATTGCCAAGCTGAACAGCCAGCTTGGCTATGCCAGCGAAGCTGCGTAAGCTCTGCCTTGGCCTGCCAGAAAGCGGGGACTGTCCAGTCTCCGCTTTTTGCTGTTTTCCCCTGGAGCTTCACAACAACAGTACGGCAAAGCAGTAACAAGACCGTGGAGCGCTGCTCCACACCTCGCTGGGGCCAGTCGGCCCCAGACCCCGTTAATTGCCCCCATTTCTTTGATCACAAAAGAAAAAATGGTGGCTTGGGGGCATCGCCCCCAAACGGGTATGGGCGGTAGCCCGTTCTCCTGCGCGGACTGTCGTGTGCTGTGGGTTCACGTTTGACGCTCACAGTACCAGAGCTTCCAACTTCCTTTTTTCAAGGCGTCCCATGCTGCCCAAAACCGCAGACGATTATGTAAACGGTGTGCTTGCGGGCAACCGTGCGATTATTGGCCGAGCCATCACCCTGATCGAAAGCCGGGCCGAACGACACCGCGCGCTGGCCAAAGAGGTGCTGATGCGGCTGGTCCCCCATTCCGGCAAAGCCCACCGCATCGGCATTTCCGGGGTTCCGGGGGTGGGGAAGTCCACCTTCATTGAAACATTCGGCACCAACCTGACCGGCGCAGGCCACAAGGTGGCGGTGCTGGCGGTTGACCCGACCTCCTCACGCACGGGCGGCTCCATTCTGGGCGACAAGACCCGGATGGCAAAACTGTCAACCGACGAAAACGCCTTTATCCGCCCCTCGCCCACCGGCGGTTATCTGGGGGGCGTGGCGCGGGCAACGCGCGAAACGATGATCGTGCTCGAAGCGGCTGGCTTTGACGTGGTGCTGGTGGAAACCGTCGGGACCGGACAGTCGGAAACGCTGGTCGCCGACATGGTTGACTTCTATCTGGTGCTGATGCTGCCGGGGGCAGGCGACGAGTTACAGGGGATCAAGAAAGGCATCCTCGAACTGGCCGACATGATCGCCGTCAACAAGTGCGAGGGCGACAACGACCGCCGTGCTCTGGCTGCCCGCGTCGAATACAAGAACGCCCTGAACATCATGACCCCGGCCAGCCCGAACTGGAAGCCACCAGTGGTGACCATTTCCGGCCTGAACAACTATGGCCTCGATACGCTGTGGGAGAAAATCCAGGATCATCGCAAGATCCTGACCGAAAGTGGCGAGCTGCCCGCCAGACGCCGCGAGCAGCAAATCACCTGGATGTGGTCGATGCTGAAAGAACGGCTGGTGCTGGCGCTGGAACGCGACCCGGCGGTTGCCGAACGCATTCCGTCGATTGAGCACGATGTTGCCGCCGGTACCATGACCGCCACCGTTGGCGCGGAAACGCTGTTGCGGGCCTTTGGGCTGGACCTTGACGGCTGACATCCCGGCATGGACGCTCGTTCAGACTGCATGATGAACGGGCGTCCCTCCGAGGCATGAACGCTCTCCGAGCAACACCTCTATACAAACAATAATATCCAGAAAAATACCTTTCCCCTTCTGCCCATAGGGCGAAAGGCAGAGTTGTCTGTACCCTCCTCTACCCGCTATAAACAGACCGTGGACGACATCAGTCTACAAACCACACGCCGTGGTCCGCAGGGTATCGGGGGAGAACAGGCGCAATGGCCGAACCGCCAGCACAAGACAGCGACATCACCCCGGCCCCTTCGACAGAGGCCATTCAGGCCACCCTGTCCGAACTGACCACCCCCCTCAGACCATCCCGCATGGTGATGCTCGCCGGGCTGATCACCTGCATCGGGGCGATCAGCATCATCTATGCGGCGGTTTACGACCATCTTTCGATCATCGAAATCATCACCATCACCACTGCCATTCTTGTCCTGCTGTGCCTGTTTGGCAGTTTTGGCTGGCGACGCCTGCAAGCCATCCATCAGCGTCTGCGGGACAGTGCCTACCAACTGTCCGCCATCGAACAGCAACTGGCACAGGCCGCCCATGAAACCGATCGCCTGCAACGCCTGCTGGTTGATGCGGTCAACAGCGTCGATGAAGGCTTTGTCCTGTTTGACGACACCAACACTCTGGTGGTGTGCAACGAACGCTATCGGCGGGCCTATCCGACCATTGCCGACCTGCTGGTTCCCGGCGCATCCTTTTCCACCATCCTGGCCACCGCCGCCCAGCGGCTGGGTGTGGCCGGAGACCATGGCCCGCAGGATCTGCGACAATGGGTCGAAGACCGGATGCGCCGCCATCTCAGCGCCCCGCAACCACAGGAATGCCAGTTGACCGATGGCCGCTGGTACCGCATCTCGGAACGCCCGACGCGAACCGGCGGGATCGTCAAGGTTCTGGCCGACATCACCATGGCCAAACAGCACGAGCAGGAACTGGCCAGCAAAAGCAAAGTGCTCGAAGGCACCTTTGACGCCATGGCTCAGGGTATTGCCGTTTTTGACACCGACCTGACCCTGCTGACCTGGAACGACCATCTGGCACCGGTGATGGATTATCCGGCCCACCTGTTGCAGCCGGGAACGGCGCTGCAGGCCTTCCGGGACTTTGACTTTCAGCGCGGAGTCAAGAAACTGCCTGCCCCCCATCCGGTCGACAACATGCCTGACCCGTTCAGCCCGCACGATGACACCGACACCCTGCTGTCCGAAGTCGAGCTGCCCGATGGTCGCCATGTTGATGTGCACACCAGCCCGATGCCGCGCGGCGGGCTGGTGGTGATGTACAGCGACATCACCACCCGCAAGCAGACCGAAGCCGCCCTGCAGCATTCACAAAAAATGGATGCCATCGGCCAACTGGCGGGAGGTATTGCCCATGAATTCAACAACATGCTGACCTCCATCGGGGGCTTTGCCCGCATGGCCCTGCGCAGCCCCGAAGACAGTGAACGGGTGGTGATGTGCCTGGAAGAGGTCACCAAGGCTGCCGACAGGGCGGCTTCGCTGACCAGCCAGCTGCTGAACTTCTCGCGCCGGAGCCTGAGCGAAGAACAGCGGCCAATCCGTCTGAAAGACATGCTGCGCGACCTGACCAACTTCCTGCGTCCCTTGCTGGGTGTCCGGGTTGATGTCGATGTGCAGATCAGCGACCCGGACCTGATCGTTTCAGGCGACCCGGTCAAGCTGCATCAGGCCATTGTCAACCTGTGCATCAATGCCCGTGATGCCATGCCAGAGGGCGGCGAAATTCAGCTGAGCCTGTCCCGGCTCACCCGCGACCACTCCGAAGCCAATCGCCGCCTGTTCGACCGTCACCCCTTGCTGTCGGCAACCCGTGCCTATGCCGCCCTGCGCGTGCGGGATACCGGTACTGGCATTGACCCGGCCTTGCTGCCCCGCATTTTCGAACCTTTCTTCACCACCAAGGAACAGGGCAAGGGAACCGGTCTGGGCTTGCCAATGGTCTATTCGGTGGCGGAACATATGGGCGGCATCATTGATGTGGAATCTGAAGTGCGTGTTGGCTCGCTGTTTACCGTTCTGCTACCTTTGTGCGAACCTGAAAATGCTGAACCATCAAAGAGAGTTTCCCGGCAGAGCGATTTCAACGGAGAAGACTTCACCATTCTGCTGGCAGAAGACGAGGACTCTGTCCGCCGCCTGATCACCATGACCCTCGAAGACGCCGGTTGTACCGTGTTAACGGCCGAAAATGGCCACGAAGCCGAAAAAATATTCGAGCAAGATCAGGATGCTATTGATATCCTGATTTCAGATGTGGTTATGCCCGGCCTTGATGGCCCTGCCTTGACCCGTCGCCTTCTGGACCTCAATCCCGACCTGAAGATCATTCTGATGTCCGGATACAGTGCAACGGACGACTGGAAAGCCCTCACCGAAGGCTGCGGTCGGACATTCCTACGAAAACCGGTGGTCCCAGACCAGTTGCTGGCTGCCGTGCAAACGCTTGTGAACCGCGTGGAGTGAAACGCTATGTCTTCGAATCCGTCTTCAGCGTCGTCTACGCCGTCCCCCGCCGCCGAGGCACAGTCTGCCGCCGCCGCAACGGTCCTGTGCCGCACCCCAGAGGATTTTTATGCCCCTGCCGCCCGTTATCTGGCCCGCAGGCATTTTGCACCGTTTTTTGACGAGCACCAGACCAGCCCGCTGGAGACACTCCACTCCCTGCGCCTGCTCAACACCGCCGAGAGCCACCCGCTGTTCCGGGCCGTCCTCGAAGCCCTGGCAGACCGGCAGGCTTCGGCCTGTCAGCAAAGCGTTCACAATCGCCTGACCGATCTGTTTGCACTGGTCAAAACCCTCGGCAGCACCGTTTCCCATCGACTGAAGCAGCATGCCCCTGAAATCATTTCAGCCGTTGATCTGCCAAAAGTGGTCACCGCCGCCGGTCGCCTGCCCTCTCCGGTCGAGGCCGACTTTTACGTCTATGCCACCCTGACCCAGACCCTGCACAGCTGCCGGGACCGGGCTGCCAAGATGGACCTGCTGATGGGGTTCATCGAACGGCTGGAGGATGACCCCAGCGCGCTGGTTTATCTCGATACCTTGCTGGCCGATCACCTTGCCTTGCGCGGGGTTGCCTCTGCACTGTGGCAAAAGACAGCCAACCCGAACGACATGCTGGTCGATATCATTGCGCTTTACCTGAACAACGACCTCGCCTCGCCAGCCACCACCCCGCCCAGCGTGCGCCGCCTGCAAACCCTGTTGCGCTCCGGCCCGTTCCCCCAGGTCCGCGACAGCCTGATCACGGTCCTGCAAACAGTCCTGCAAAGCTCTGACCGCCTGATTACCAGCGTCCCCGATGATCCGATGGGGACCAAACTGGCCATCGCCGAAGTGATGGCCGCCGCCGACCTGATGAATGCTCTGCGCCTGCCGGACGGGTTCATCGGCGGACAGGCGACCTATGACATTCTCGACCGCCGCCTGTCCCTGATGCTGTCCGCCGACAAGCTGCAGGAACTGTTGCGGGGCCGGTCCATTCTTGAAAAGCTGCGCCAGCTGTTTGCCTTGCAACAGGCAATGGCAGGGGCTGCCGCCGTCAAAGGGGTTGATGACTATCTGATCTCCCTGCTGGAAAACCGCGATTTTGTCGGGCGCCTGTGTGACGCCATCGAAGACAGCGATGCCCGCCTGCGTGCTTTTTCCGAATTGCAGATGCTGGTCCTGGGGTCAACGTTCCCGGCTGCGATCCGCAAACGGCTTGCCACCATGCTGGACCGCGCCCAGCACGATCAGTTAAAAACCACCACCCTGTTTTCGACCCTGCGCAAGGACGCCAAACCGCCCATCGCCGCCATCCTGCGCGTGGTAGACATGGCCGGTGATGGCGTGTTCACCCATGGCAAGTGCCTGACCGAAGCCCGCGAGCTGATCCGGCGCCATATCCGCCATCGCGATTTTGTGCGGAAATACCTGGCAGGCAAGGATATCATCCGCCATGACTCTGCGGCGACGGCACCAGAAACTCCCTTGCCGCCAGTTGGAGACCGCCTGCGCGAACTGGGCTTGCGCATGGCCCGGGCCGGGGTCGAATTCCGTGATCTGTCCGGTATGACCCTGCTGGTGGTCGAAGACGAAGAGAGTGCCCGCCACTACATCGAAATGGTCCTGCGCGATATGGGGATCGGCACGGTGATGACCGCCCCCGATGGCCGGGCGGCCCTGAAGGTGTTCAGCGACTTTGAGGATGGCATCGACCTGATCATCTGCGACTGGAAAATGCCGCACATGACCGGGATCGATTTCCTGAAACAGGTCCGCAGCGTCAAGCCCAAGCTGCCATTCCTGATGGTCACGGCCCTCGCCACGCTGGAAAACGTCAAGGAAGCGATGGCGCACGAGGTTACCGCCTACATCGCCAAACCGTTCCCGCCCGAACAGCTGGAAGAAAAGGTTCTACTGCTGCTCAACCGCGCCAGCCCGGAAGAAGTCAGTGAAGAACTGTTGGCCGCTGCCGGGGGCAATGTGCCAGAACGGAAATGAGGCCCGTGGGCTGTTCCAGGCGAGTGGAACAGCCTGACTCAGCCTCCCAGCAGGAATTCAACGTCATCTTCCCCGATGTCGATGGCACTGCCCGCCTCGGGATCGAACAGGCCATCGGCCAGTGCCTGCTTGCGGGCCTTCAGCTCGGACATCTTGACCTCGATACTGTCACCGGCCACCAGCTTGTAGACAAAGACCGGCTTGTCCTGGCCGATACGGTGCGCCCGGTCGGTGGCCTGAGCCTCGACCGCCGGATTCCACCACGGGTCATAGTGAATGACTGTGTCGGCCGCCGTCAGGTTCAGGCCAGTGCCGCCAGCCTTCAGACTGATCAGGAATAACGGGACCTCACCGTTCTGGAACCGCCGCACCGGCGTTGCCCGGTCCTTTGTGTCCCCGGTCAGCAGGACATAGGGAACGTCTGCCGCCTGTAGCTCGGCCTCGACCAATGCCAGCATCGAGGTGAATTGCGAGAACAGCAAGATGCGGCGCCCCTCCCGGATCATCTCCGGGATCATTTCCATCAGCCGAATCAGTTTGGCTGACTCAACACGGGCCTTGCCGCCCGCAGCCTTGACCAGACGCGGATCACAACAGGCCTGACGCAATTTCAGCAAGGCATCCAGCAGCTCGATACGGCTGCGCTTCAGCCCCTTGGCGGCAATCGCCTCCCGCACCTTTTTATGCATGGTCAGCCGGACACCCTCATACAGGGCGCGCTGGCTGTCGGTCAGGTCGACATGTTCAATGATTTCCGTTTTGGGTGGCAGATCGGCCACCACCTGCGCCTTGGTTCGCCGCAGCAGGAACGGCTTGACCCGCCGCGCCAGAGCCACCCGGCGCTCGGCGTCGCCTTTCTTTTCGATCGGTGTCCGCCACTGACGGGTGAACGCTGCACGGTCCCCCAGAAAGCCCGGCGAAACAAAGTCAAACAGCGCCCACAATTCACCCAGATGGTTTTCCAGCGGTGTCCCCGACAGCGCCAGACGATGGCGCGCCTCCAGCATCCGCAATGCCTTGGCCGTCGAGGTGACCGGGTTCTTGACGTATTGTGCTTCGTCCAGAATGACCATGTGCCACGGGCGGGCGGTCAGTTCGTCAGCATCGCGGGCCAGCAGTGGATAGGTGCTAAAGACGATGTCACTGTCATCAATCAAGGGAAAAAGCTTCTTGCGCTCTGGGCCTTGCAGAACCAGCGTGCGCAGCGACGGCGTGAAGATTTCTGCCTCGGCCTGCCAGTTGGCCATCAGGCTGGTCGGGGCGACCACCAGACAGGGGCGATCCAGACGCCCGGCGGCCTTTTCAACCGCCACATGAGCCAGGGTCTGCACCGTTTTGCCCAGCCCCATGTCATCGGCCAGAATACCGCCCAGCCCGACGTCGCGCAGCAACTGCATCCATTCAACCCCTGCCTGCTGATAGGATCGCAGGGTTCCGTGAAACAGGTCGGGCAAAACCACCGCCGGAATGCCGGAATGATCGCGGAGCCGCCGTCCCAGTTCGCGCAGCTTCTCTCCACCGCGCCAGACAAGGTTGGGAAGGGCCTCGGCAAAGGCATCTACATCCGGAGCATCAGCCTGCGTCAGGCGGATACCCCCCTCTTCGGAGGAAAACAGCGCGGCCAGCGCCCGCAAAATCGGACGGACCTGGCTGAACGGCAACGGCAGGATGCGACCATCGTCCAGACGCAGGTGCAGCATCCGGTTATCGATCTCGCTATCCTCAAGAAACTCCAGAAGCTCGTCGCCGGGAATTTTCCGCAGCACCGTCAACAGCATCGGCAGGATGTCAATCCGCTCACCGTTGACCAGCACCCCCAGATGCAGGTCAAACCAGTCGATGCCGTCCTTTTCCTGCACCTCGGCTTCGATGGTACCTTCGGAGTACACCACACGGACGGGAAAATCATCGGCAATCGAGACATGCCAGCCCGCAGCCGTCAGTTCGGGCACGTCATGGACCAGAAAATCCACCCATACCGCCTCGTCAGTCCCGGGTTCCAGCATGAAATCATGGCCGCACTCTGCCGGAACCCGCCACGATTTCTGCTCCGATGCCACCATGAAGCCCAAGCGTTGCAGACGCCGGACCGCTGTCTGTTCCTCGGGGGCCGAGCGCACGATTTCCGTTACCGTGTTGCCCTCAACCAGCGTCAGGGTTGCCCGCGTGGAGGCAGAGGAAATCTCGTGATCCCCATACAAAAACGACAGCCGGGCCAATGGCATGTCAACAAAGGTATCCCGGCCATAAAAATAACCCGCCTCCTGCACGGTCTGGTGATGCAGCAGCAGCCGGGGGACCGGTGAGACAACCAGCTTTGTTGCCGGTGCCAGCTCGGGGGGCAAATACGCCTCGGCCTCGGGGAGGATGGCGGACAGGCGACGGCGCACTTCATCCAGCTCGGCCACATCAACCGGCGGAGCCTCCAGCAACACCTTCGCCAGTCGGGGCGGCATCGACAGCTCTACCGGCCCACAGAGCTGGTTGGCACTGTCCACGTACCACGGCGGCGTCAAGGGAACGGCGCGCCCCCCGCCTGTCACCTCGATCTGTGGGCGCTGACGGCCATCTGCGATACCGGTCCAGCGCACGCTGGCAGCCCGCGCGTCCCCGCGCTGGAGCACCGGCCCGGCCACCGTTTCCCAATGACAACGGCCCGTTGCCAGTACTTTCTCCAGCAGTTCCGCGCCCCCTTCGCCTTCCAGACGCATCTCGCCACTGGTAAAGGTCATATGCTTCAGGATGCTGATATCGGAAGAGCGCAGGAATTGGGCGGGTGCGCCGCCAAAGGCGCTGGACGGTTGAAACACCCTGGCCTTGGACGAAAAGGAGCCGTCCTTGAGCAACGGCACGGACATCGTGCAGAGTGTCGCCCAGGCAGAGCCGTTCCGGTCCAGCGAGAGAGACAGAACATAGATCAGCCGACGGCGCACCGTGGGCGGGTAGTCCTCACGAGTACTGAGCTGCCCGACCCTCTCCATATGCGCCAGCCAGCCTTCGACGGACGCGGACAGGACCGGCTCGGGTGGGGATGGCGCGGGGGCGACGGGGACAGAAGCGGGGGCGGGCGTCATCTGCTCGGCCTGCAGCAGCAGCGCCACCACATGCTTGCAGTTAAACTCCATCGGACAGGAACAACGCCCGGAAATCCGGACGTTGCCGCCCCGCTGCGCCGTGAGTTCCACTGACACGCTGTAAGGTTTGCGACCTGTCCCCTGAACCAGACCTTCGACAACGGAATGATCGGGGGATAGATATTCCAGAACAACCGCCCCTTTCCGTTGATACTCGCGCCCCCTGCTGAACGTCTGGGACGGAAACGAGAATCGGATAAGATCAGCTGTTATGCTTATCATCGCCTTTAGGCCCCACTCCATCGTGACATGGCCATAAAAGCACAGGCTGCAATGAAAGGCATCAGCATAAAAATATCCCGGGCAAGGACATACGCCCCAGCCCGGGATTGCCTGTCTGTGCAGTACGCGGCCTGTTCACCTGCCGTGTACTGCAGAGAAAAATCACACCCCCAAAATCTTCGGCACGCGGTTCTGGCGCAGACGATAGGCATCTGGCATCTTCGAGCCCAGCAGCGGGCGCAGATACATGCGGAAGGCATCGGTCACGTCGGTACCGCTGTCGGCGATGAACTCGTCCGGCATCACCTTGGTTTTGCCAGCGATGTCGATCAGCGGGGTCAGGTGATAGTCCACCGAATAGAAGCCGGTACGGTGAATGGTCACCGAGCCGTCGCGGTCGCCCCACATGGCATACTGCACGGCCTTTTCGCCCACTTCCCGCGCTTCGCGCTGGTCAACGTCCGAGACGCAGCCAACGAACGAGCGTTGCAGGTAGCCGAAGGTATCCCCGCGCACCCGCTTGATGCCCAGCTTGCTCTTGATTTCGTCGCACAGCAGGTCAGCAAGAGCGCCAGTGCCCGACAGCTGCACGTTGCCATGGGCGTCGCGTTCGACTTCCTTGGCCAGCTTCAGGGCAATCGGCACACCGGCTTCATCGTGGATGCCTTCGGAAACGGCGATCACGCAGCGACCGTATTTTTCCATCGTCGCCTTGACGTCGGCGAGGAAGTTATCAATAACGAACGTCCGTTCCGGCATGTAGATCAGGTGCGGGCCGTCGTCCGGGAACTTCTTGCCCAGCGCGGCGGCGGCGGTCAGGAAACCGGCGTGGCGCCCCATCACCACCCCGACATAGACCCCGGGCAACGCCCAGTTATCAAGGTTGGCCCCCATGAACGACTGCGCCACAAAACGGGCCGCCGACGGATAGCCGGGGCAATGGTCGGTGACCATCAGATCGTTGTCGATGGTTTTCGGGATATGGATACAGCGCAACGGATAGCCAGCCGAGCTGGCTTGTTCGGACACAATGCGCACGGTGTCCGAGCTGTCATTGCCGCCAATGTAGAAGAAATAGTTGATCTCGTGCGCCTTCAGAACCTTGAAGACTTCCTGGCAATACTTCAGGTCCGGCTTGTCGCGGGTGGAGCCCAGTGCAGAAGACGGGGTCTGGGCCACCATCTCGAGGTTATGGGTGGTTTCCTGGGTCAGATCCAGGAAATCTTCATCGACAATCCCGCGCACGCCATGGAAGGCGCCATAAACTTTTTCCACATTGCGGAACTTGCGCGATTCCAGCACTGCCCCAACCATCGACTGGTTGATCACAGCGGTCGGACCGCCACCCTGCGCAACAAGGACTTTCCCGCTCATTGACCCGCTCACGGCACAGCCTCCTTGGCCTTGAGAACATTAAAAACGCCGGATGAATAGCAGATCAGGCGGACAGCGCAACTCCCTTGTCGCAGTTTGCCGCAAAAGAACAGCAGAACTGCCATGCAAATAATAACCACACCAACAACAGACCGCCAACAGCAAGCATCCAGACAAAAAAGAACAGCGACCCACCGCCATGGATCGCTGTCTTTTGCCTCCCGGATCTCTCCCCCCTGATCGCTGCGGCTCCCCCAGCGACAGCGATCGTATGGCAGATTTCCGGGCGGCGGGAAAAGGAAGGGAAAACGGCCACCGCTCCCCCTATGGGTGGCCGCCCCCTTTTTCCCCTCTTTGCAGAGGGGAAAGCTGTGTCTGGTTATACCCCCGACTGCCCGCTCAGGACGGGCGCGGCTTCGTCAAGGGTCACGCGCAGGACAGTCACGTTGTAATCGGTCAGGAACCGCTCTTCGTTGCGGGTCAGGTCGGCATCCGGGTCCAGCAGGACATAGAACGGCCCGGCGGACCGCTTGCTGATCTGGCGGGCATAGGTCCGCAGCATCTGGTCATAGAATCGGCAACCGAGGAACACAAAGCCACGGGTGGTCCGCATGTCCTTTACCAGATCGGGGATCGGGGTCTGGATGTCGATTTCGGTCAAAACCTCGACGTAATCGCTGTCGGACAGCAGGTAGTTTTTCGCCGGAACCACCGAGCCGTGCGGCTTGTACAGCATGGTCAGCCAGTCCCCGGCCTCCCACGCTTCGGCCTCGTTGCCGGTCATGCCGTGGAAGAACTTGTACCAGATATCCCGCCATTCGCCGTTGCGGGTCACGCCCTGCACCTGCCCCCACGCCGTCCGGCCAGAGGCCTGCAACGCCGCCGCCATCGTCCCGTCATACCAGGTATCGACGATCAGCGGGCAGGTTTCCAGCGACGCCAGCCAGGTGTGGATCGGCCCCGGTGTGGGGATCGGCCCAAAGGCTTCGTTCAGCAGGGTTTCCAGCGTCCGGCGATGGCGGTTGCTTTCGATGTACTGGGCCGAACTCCACAGGTTATGGCGGATGCGCCCCGGCACGCCGACCTTGCTGGTCAGCCGTCCGCACAGCTCGCGCGGGCTGGTCGGCACCGGACAGGCGGCATCGCCCATTTCCAGCACTCCGGGCCCCAGAAAGGGGATGATCTGACCGGCGGCGACCCCCTGACCAATCGAGGCCAGCATGGCTTTGGTTTCGTTGTTTATCGCGTTCATGTCCGGTGGATCCCCTACCGCTGTTGTCAGCCTGCCGCCTGTACCAGATGAGCTGATCAGGCGTCTTCGGCCTCTTCGGCCAGCTTGCGCGCTTCGACGGTCAGCGGCAGGCGGGTATCGGCAGCCATTTCGGGCATCTGGAAACGCCATCCGTTGTCCAGCGTGATCACGCCCCCCCAGCAGCCGGGGTTTTCCATCGCCACGATCTTCGCTTCCAGATCCTTTTTGGCGATATAGGCTTCCCAGTCTCCGGCCACGCTCTTGCGAATGGTGATTTTCATGTCCTGTTCCTCCATCGTCTTCAATTCACGCTTGCGCATGCCGACCAGACGGCCGGTTTGATAGAAATCCACGCCATAAATGTAATAGCGTTGCAAAAAGGTCCCGATCGAGTTGACGTATCCCACGTCCCCTTTCCGCACCAGAATTTCGCCAATCTCGGCCCCTGGATAGGTGCCGTCATTGCGGATGTTCTTGGTCGAGACAACCTTGTCGCCATAATTGTAAATCGGGTCATCATAGACCTCGACTTCATCATCTTCGCTCATCGGTCAGTCTCCTTTGCGGACACCAGAGGCCATCACTCCCAGCGAGATCCCGCTGATCGATGCCGGTTCCAGCGACAGCACCGGAGCCGCCTTGATGCGCGCCGCCATCACCAGCAACGGCAGCTCTTCACTGGCTTTGCGCAGGGCAAAGCGGGCGCGGACATCGTCGTCCGGGTCGGTCGCCAGCGCGATGATCCGGTGCAACGGCGCCCGGCTGGCCACCACATGGCGAATGCGCCAGTCCTCATCGGCCACCAACGCCACCAGTTGCTCGGGAGACAGGCGGACAGCAACCTGCAAGCGGACCTCGGCCTCGAGATCCCACGCCATCGCCATCAGCCATTCATCGCCAATCCGCCGGGCAACGGCCCGCCGCACATCGGCATCCCGGTCGTACATCATCATCGGCAGAATGTCGGACGGCAGCCGCCGGGCGACCACCACCCGCACGTAATAATCATCATCGGCGGTCAACGGTACCAGATCGGCACCGGTCAACCGCTGGGCCACTGCTGCCCGAACCTTGCGTTCCGGGTCTTTGCGCAGCGGCAAAATCCTGGGAACTGGCAGGCGCTGCACCGCCGCCACCCGCACATCGGGTTCCGGGTCATTCAGCAGGGCGTGCAAGCGGAACACACTGACATGGCGGGCCGCCAGAGCGCGCACTTCAAAATAGGGATGGTCGAGATAATGATCCGCCTGCTCGGGATTGCGTTCAAAGAACGTGAAAATCCGGCGGGTATAGCGATCCTGCACACAGGCCACGGCGGGCGCACACCCCCCCGTCGCCTGCAAACCGGCATGGGCACAGCCCGCACAGTCCACAGGGCACCCCTGCCAATCCAGAGGAACAGCCGTATCAGCAGTGGTATGCGGACTCATGGCAGGTCTCCTGTAAGATCGGTGCACCCATGGGCGCACAGCGGACCCGGCAGCCGGAGAGAACGGAAGGAGCGCAGCGGATACGCTCCCTCCGCCTGTCTACGTCCCGATCAGGCCGGAACGCAGGTGTTGTCAACCGGGCACACGCCAGCGCAGCGGGCCGGTTCACCGTCGCATTCGCTGCACTTGGCGGGGTCGATGATGTAGCTTTCACCCTTCATGCGGATGGCGGCATTCGGGCATTCGAATTCGCAAGCGCCGCAGGCGGTGCACTGGGAAGCGATGATTTTGTAAGCCATGACAAGGTCTCCTGTGATCCAGATTAGAGAGGCTTTTTTTCTTGGAAAAAGGCGGTTTCAGGGGAGCAACGGTCACGCCGTCGCCTTTTCCTGACCGCAGGCCATCTGTGCGGCGTACCACGCACCGACGGAGGTCTCGATGTATTCAAAGGCGTAGTCGTCAAGGACCGGGATACCGGCCTGCGCCAGCGTGTCTTTCGGGCAGTCACCGACCTTGGCACACAGAACGGCGCTGACGCCTTCCAGAGCCTTGATGATGATGTCCAGCCGGTCGTCCTCGCCGTAGCCGCCGACGCAGTAGTTGTCTGCCCGCCGGTGGCCGCTGAAACGCACGCCATGGCTATCGACTTCGTAAATCTGGAATTCGGTGGCATGGCCGAAGTGCTGGTTAACGCGCCCGCCGCCCTTGGTGGCAATCGCCACCAGCATGGGCTGTTCGGCAACAGTGCTGACCGAGTTCACCGCCAGTTGGGCTTCCATTTCCGCCGTCGCCCGCCGCCGGTCTTCGCGTTCCTTTTCCACCACCTGACGGTAGAGGTCGCGCTTTTCCGGGTTGTAGTCGATGTCGGCGGCGATCTTGTCCATGGTGAATTCCTGGCCACGATCTTCGCCCAGCAGGCCAACGGCATCGGCCCGGCACTGGCGGCAGTGCTTCATCAACTTGGTGCCGTCCGACACCTTGTCCTGCAGGCTCTTCAGTTCGGCGGCACTCGGCCCACGCTGGCCGATCAGCCCGAAATGCGTTCCGTGCGCCGCGTCGGAAATCAGCGGCATGATGTTGTGCAGGAAGGCACCACGCTTTTTGACTTCGGCGTTGACCTCGGCCAGATGCTGGTCATTGACACCGGGGATCATCACCGAGTTGATCTTGACCAGAATACCCTTCTTCACCAGCGCGTCCAGACCTTCAAGCTGGCGTTCAAGCAGGATTTGCGCCGCATCGCGGCCGGTCCAGCGCTTGCCCTGATAATAGATCCACGGATAGATCTGCGCCCCGATGTCGGGGTCCAGTGCGTTGAAGGTGATCGTCACATGATCAATGTTGTGCTGGGCGATGTCATCGACATAGTCCGGCAGGGCAAGACCGTTGGTCGAGATGCAGAACTTGATGTCCGGCAGCTTTTTCTCGACCAGTTCAAAGGTTTTGGCCGTCTTGCGCCAGTCATAAACCGCATCGCCCGGACCAGCCACCCCCAGCACCGACAATTGCGGCACTTCGTTGGCCACCGCAATCACCTTGCGGGCGGCGTCTTCGGGGGTCAGGCGTTCGGAAACCACGCCGGGGCGGCTTTCGTTGGCGCAGTCGTATTTGCGGTTACAGTAGTTACACTGGATGTTGCACGCCGGAGCCACCGCCACATGCATACGGGCGAAATAGTGGTGGGCTTCTTCGCTATAGCAGGGATGGTCCTTGATCTTGTCCCAGATGTGGTCGGGAAGATCACCCTGCGCATCCGACGAGCCGCAGCTCGACGACGAGCACCCGCCCTTGTCCATCTCGGCCCGCATGTCGGCCACAGTGACAGGGCTTCCGAGAGGGGAGATGCTGTCCAGGGAAATGATCTGGCTCACGGCTGGTCTCCTTGCGATGACGTTCGTTGCCGGTGTCATAGCAAGGATGATGCCAGTTTTATAAAGTCATTATTTTCAGATAGTTATGTTTTTTCGACGTAAAAAATCCGTGTCCGACACACGACACAGGGCAACACAACACCACCGAACAACAGGACACAATGTTGGAAATCTGACACAGCGATCCGACTGTTTACCCCTTTCATCCGATCAGGTTTCCCCAAGGGCTCTGCGCGGCCTGTGTCCAGGCAGCCACCTCGGAGATAAAACCTAAGGATTAACAGAAAAATAAATACATTCTATGGATGCCAAGAGGAAATCCCGGGCAGGTGAAGTCATCTGCAGCGACGCATTTTCTTATACAACAAAAATCTCAGGCACCGATCTCTTGAGTGACAGGATACGAAATGGGTATAACACCACAGCAGACCACAAATCACACCGCCACAACGCGGCTACAGATGCTGGCAAGGCAGCTAGGCGCAAGCCCATACAGCAATGACAGAGAAAAAATAGAATATATATACGAAATAGGATTCATCGCAGTTCAAAGCCAGAAAATTGGCATAAATCTATTGTCACCAAGATCAATGTTCATGTCCAACTGGATTGCAAATGATCTTCTCATAAAAAATTTTCTAAGGGATTACCACAAATCCGGAAAATCCGGCTACATGAACGTACTGGATTACGCGAAAAGCCTTGGGCAAGGGGTAACGTTTCTCCGTCGGCTATCAGTGCGTGCCTTGGTGCAATCGATTGCCGCCTGCTATGCAGGTCATTTTTCCATGTTTGTATCAAGGCAAAAAGTCATCGTTTCCGACCCCGGAGGACAGAACGAACGACGGACTCTTGATCCCGCCTCAATTGAAAGGGTCGTCGCAGGTTTCAATCCCGAAAATCTTTTAGGCAGCTTTACCAAAAGCACCCATCTCAAAGCCAAGGGAACGTTACCTGGTAAATGGTGGGATGATGCGCTGATGTTTTCTGACCCGACACGCCGCGTCATCAGTGTCCGGATTTCAGAAGGGCAATATCAGATAGCCCACCAGAAGGTAATGGAGCTGAGAAGCAATATTATTACAGAAATAAACCAAAAACCCATGTATGCATGGTATGGTATGGATAACATAAAAATATTCAACTGCGTCACAAATTCTGTATGCATGATGGAAAGAATAATCAATTCAGAAATTTTTGCAAAATGCGATCATGGATCTCTATCAGAATTAAAAATAATTATTGATAATATGAAAAGCTACATGGAATCTGTTATTATCAATAACAAGGGGACACTCACGCATTTCTATTGGGCCATGCAGGAAGGTATTTTCCTACTCGACTGGAAAAAGAACGACCCGGAAGAATACAAATCACCGATTGCCATCAACAACGACAAGAAACTTGTATACCCGATCAAACCAAAGCTTTGACAATCCGTCAGGAAACCCTGTGTCTTTCGCATTCAAGGCAATGAGGAAGCTGCCCCCACGGCTTCCTCATTGCCCTATCGCCGCGCTCGCCGCAGCAACCAGCCCAGCGCTCGCCGCAGACGCCCGGCCGGACGCCGACGGATCAGAGCCGCTGCGGCTGCCTCGTCGTGCGCCATCCCCGGCAGGCGCAGGGACGGCGCAAACGGCACCTCCTGCCAGCCGGTCGAGGCCCGGTGCAACGCCGCCAGACCACTTTCAGCGCCAAATCCGGCCCGTTCATAGGCCTGAAAGACGCTTTGGGGCTGCCTGTCACTCATCATCCGATCCTTCCCTGTTACCACGACACCAGCGAGGCCAGACCGGCCAGCGCATGGCGCACCACTTGCCGCCCCCGGAACAGCACCATTTCCTGCCAGTCGGCCTGCGCCGGATAGAACGCATGGCGCAGGCGGGTCTTGATCGCGCGCGCGTGCGGGGCCGACCAGTCGATCCCGCCTTGTGCATGCAGCCAGTGGTCAGCGCACAGGGCGGTCAGGATTTCGTCAAACGGATAGGTGCCAAACTCCAGCGTCAGCATACAGCCGCGATCTTCGACCAGTTGATGCCAGAAATAATCGGTCAGGCCGCGCTTGGGGCCAGAGGTCGAGGTGCCGCACAGCGGCTCGGTCACACTGTCGCCGAACCACTGGCGGGCATAGCTGACCGGCTTGCTGGCGGGGGGATGGTCACAAATAAGTTCCCCATAGCCATAGGGACCAAGGCCGGTGTGCAAATCAATCACGCACAGCCCGGACCGATCGGCCAGCCCATAGTCGGCACTGACGGATTCCAGCGTCCGCCGCGACCAGGTGGGAGCCTTGCCACCATAAAACAGGCCGTCGGGATGAGAATACTGTCCCGAGGTGATGGCATTTTCCAGCCCCATCCGCCCGCGCTGAAGCTGATACTGTTGCAAGGCCTGCCAGTCGGGGCTGGTCTGGGCTTCGGCAATCAATGCCTCGGCCAGATCGCCATAGCCTTCATCGGCGGGCAAAGGTTCGGAAAAATCGATGAAGTTGCGGTTCAGGTCCACCCCGTCCTCGGTGACGCGGCGCAGCCAGGCAAAGCCGTGCGGATTGATCGCATGGATCAACAGCACCGCCACCCCGTCGGGCAGACGGTCGGCACCACCGCCCATCACCCAGTCGGTCAGGATGGCCGAGCCGCAAAAGCCTTCGACGCCATGGGTCCCGGCCATCAGCACCAGCACCCGCCGGGCTGCACGAGGGCCAATCCACACCACATCGCACGCCAGCGCCTCGCCATGCGGCCCGCGTTTGGGATGCGCCCGACTGTCAACCGTCAGCCCGGCCCCGTCAGCAGCAGCCAGAAACGCCCGTCGGGCTTCTGCGTAATCCTCGCAAAAGACGCTCCGTGCCGACGCCAAATTCAGAAAGTCGCAGCGTGCCAGTTCCATAACTTCTCCCGCCCTGGAGCCACCGACGCAACCCACCCCATCAGGTAGGGAAATGGTCCGCCCGTCCTGCAGCTTTTGCAAGCCCTGACATTTGACCTGAAATGGTCGGGAAAGGAACGCAGAAATTGCGCATAGGCCCCCCGCGCCTGCCGCAACTGCGCCCGGCGCATGGGTGGGCGCAGAAAACGCATGGCAGGGTCCGCCAGCCCTCACCCCACCGGATAGGGCAGGATCAGACGGGGGAACGGGCCGGGTCGAACAGACGACCATCCATGAAGGTATCCGGGCCGAGATCAATCATTCCGCCACCCTCGGCAGGACTCTGGAATGGTTGTAAATGACCGCCCTCCACCCGCATGTCCTCCACCGGCAGCGGAATGCCCAACGGAGCCACAGCCCGCCGATAGAGGTCCGGTCGATAGACCGACGACACGATCCGTGCCCGCTCGGCCAGATCACCGCTCCACAAACCCCATCGCTGCATCTGGGCCATCAGCCAGTGCCCGTGCGACAGCCAGGGAAACGTCGCCTGCCAGTGAAAAAAGACGTGTGGGCCGGGAAGCACCGTCGCAGGTTCGCCAGCCCGTAAAATGACCTCGCCGCGCAAGGACGCCAGAATGGCCGCATCCGATTGCCCCAGATAGTCCTCGCGCGCCAGCAATGCCGCCAGAGTTTCCCGGTTGCCAGGATCATCGGCCCATTGCGCTGCCAGGACAAAGGCACGGATCAGCTTTTCGGCGACGTCGCCCTGTTGCTCGGCCCATGCCGTGCGCACCCCCAGCACCTTTTCCGGGGCCGCCGGAAACAGGTCGCTTTTGGTGGCAATGATGGCCCCGACCCCCTTGGCAACCGCCCGTTGCCCCCACGGTTCCCCGACGCAATAGCCGTCGATATGACCCAACGCCAGACTTTCCACCATCCGGGGCGGTGCAATGATGCCTAGATTCAGGTCAAGGTCAGGGTCAATCCCTGCCGATGCCAGCCAATAGCGCAGCTCGAAATTATGGCTGGAGACCGGAAACACCGTCGCAAACGACAGCGGCGGACGCCCCGCCGCCCGGTCGGCCTCGATCACCTTGCGCAGTGCCTGCGCTGATTGCGCCCGTGGACCAGCCATGGCGACCGGATCGGCCTCGACCATCCGCCGGTACAATGCGCTGGACACCGTAATGCTGTTGCCGCCCCGCCCCAGCGCCATCAGGGCCAGCATTCCGACCTGCGGCGCCCGCGCCGCCCCGACCGCACAGGCCAGCGGAATACCGGCCAGCAAATGCGCCGCATCCAGCACGCCAAAGGCCACCTTGTCACGGATGGCCGCCCACGAGGCTTCGCGGACCAGCTCCAGCGCCAGCCCCTGCTGCTCGGCAAAGCCCTGCTCGTGCGCAATCACCGGCAGGGCGCAGTCAATCAGGGGAACAAAGCCACACCGGACGGGGGTCAAAGCGGCGGAGGTCATCGGGATCAACCTTTCCTCAGATATCCATCTGGAATGCGATAATCACACTGTGCGCAATATCGACCAGTCGCCGGTTTTGCTGCATCGCGGTTCGCCGCAGGGCGGCATAGGCTTGCTCTTCGTCCAGTCCCTTGGTCTTCATCAGCAGGCCTTTTGCCTTTTCAATGGTCTTGCGGTCGGCCAGCTTGGCCTGAGCTTCATCCCGCTCGCGCCGCAGGGCATCAAAGGCCTCAAAGCGGCTGATTGCCATTTCGACAATCGGCTTGATCCGTTCTGACCGCAAGCCGTCAACCACATAGGCACTGACTCCGGCCTCAACCGAGGCCCTGATCATGTCACCGTCACTCTGGCCGACAAACATCGCAATCGGCCGCTGAATGGCGCGGGACACCTGAAACATCTGTTCCAGCGTGTCACGGTCGGGGTTTTCCAGATCAATGATGATCACGTCAGGGGCCAACGCCTGAATGCGGCTGACCAGATTAAGGGTGGTGCCGATTTTGGCCACCCGGGTATAGCCGGACTCAACCAGCCCCCGCTCGACGATGGCGGCGCGGTCCGGGTCTTCATCAATCACCAGAATAGAGAGATTTTGATCCATTATTCCGATCAGCCATGGCTTGAGACAGGAGAGAAAGGGCCTGTCCTCCCTGTAATTTCAGTACTGTACCCAAGCCCGAACAGAAAGACCACCCGGCCATCGTCCACAGAGCACCCCTCAGGCAACCTTGTGGTGCTTTCCGCCCTTTTCGTACTCTTCGAGGAACGACAGCAGCTCTTCGCGATAGCTGTAATAGCTGTCGTGCTCCAGCAGCCCCTTGCGCGTCCGGGGTCGGGGCAGCCTGACATCCATGATCTTGCCGATCCGGGCATGCGGGCCGTTGGTCATCATCACCACCCGGTCGGCCAGCAAAATGGCTTCGTCAACATCGTGGGTGACGCAAATGGCCGTCACCTGCGTTTTCGACCAGACATCCATCAGCACGTCCTGCAACTCCCAGCGGGTCAGCGAATCCAGCATACCGAACGGTTCATCCAGCAACAGCAGCTTGGGCTTCAGGGCAAAGGCACGGGCAATGCCGACCCGCTGCCGCATGCCGTTCGACATGTCGGCGGCCTTTTTGTCCATCGCGTCTTCCAGACCAACCCGCGACAGGTAATAGCGGGAAATGTCTTCGCGCTCGCGGGCTGACCCGTGGGGAAACACCCGCTCCACCCCCAGCATGACGTTTTCCAGCGCCGACATCCACGGGAACAGGCTGGGCGACTGGAACACCACCGCCCGATCCGGCCCGGCGTCGATCACTTCCTTGCCATCGAGGATGATCCCACCCGAGGAAATATCCGACAGCCCGGCCACCATCGACAGGACAGTCGATTTGCCGCAGCCGGAATGGCCGATCAGCGAAATGAACTCGCCGCGCTTCATCTTCAGGTCGAAACCATCGACCACCGTCAACGGTCCCTTGGGGGTGGCATAAATCTTTTTCACCCGCGTAAATTCGACAAAGCCGTCCAGCACCTGACTGGGTTTGGTCGCCTTGGGCACCCCGGCAACCCCTTGCTCGGACGGCAGGATCGGCGACAGGTCGGGCAGTTGCAGGCCGCTGATGTCGGTGCGGGTGGCCTGCGCCCCCGCTTGCAGCAGATACGAGGTCACATCACGCCGCAGCGCCTTGAAATCATCATCGCTGTTCATCGCCGTCCGGTCACGCGGGCGGTCGAGCTTGACCGGGAACGACGGCCCCAGCGTAGCCTTTGGCCCCGGATTGAGCGGGATAATACGGTCGGCCAGCAAAATGGCCTCGTCCACGTCGTTGGTGATCAGGATCACCGTCTTTTTTTCTGTCCGCCAGATCTCTTCGATTTCGTCCTGCAATTTCGAGCGGGTCAGCGCATCCAGCGCCGACAGTGGTTCATCCAGCAACAGGATATCAGGGCTCATCGCCAGCGCCCGCGCCACCGATACCCGCTGGCGCATCCCGCCCGACAGCTCGGCAGGATAGCGCTCGGCGGCATGAGACAGGCTGACCATCGCAATATACTTGTCAACGTGTGCGGCCCGCTGCGGCTTGCTCCACGACGGGAACACCGCATCGACCGCCAGCGCAATATTGCCGCGCACCGTCAGCCACGGCATCAGGGAATAGCTTTGGAACACCAGCCCGCGATCCGGCCCCGGCCCCTTGACCGGCTGGCCGTTAACGGTAATCGTCCCGGTATCCGGCATGATCAGCCCGGCAATCAACGACATCAGCGTCGTTTTGCCCGAGCCGGAAAAACCGACAATGGCCACGAACTCGCCCTGTTCGATTGACAGGGAAATCCCGCTCAGCACATCGCTGCGCGCCGACCCGCGGCCATAGGACTTGGAAACGTTCTGAAGCTCGAGAAACGACATGGAACAGCCTCCGGTCAAATACACTTGTTAGCGGGTCGCCGAGCGGGTAAAGGTGCTTTGCAGGGCGTACATCACCCGGTCGAGCAGGAAGCCGATGATGCCAATGGTGAACACTGCCACCATGATCCGCGCCAGCGAGGCCGAAGAGCCGTTCTGGAACTCGTCCCAGACAAATTTCCCCAGACCCGGGTTCTGCGCCAGCATTTCAGCGGCAATCAGCACCATCCAGCCCACCCCCAGCGACAGGCGCAGGCCGGTAAAGATGTAGGGTAGCGAGGACGGCAGGACCAGTTTGGTGATCTTGGTCGACCATTTCAGTTGCAGGACCCGGCCAACGTTCATCAGGTCCTTGTCGATCGAGGCCACCCCGACAGCGGTGTTGATCAGCGTCGGCCACAGCGAACAGAGGGTGACGGTGACAGCCGAGGTCACAAAGGACTTCTCGAACATCGGATCAGCCGACACATACAGCGCACTGACCACCATGGTCACAATCGGCAGCCAGGCCAGCGGAGAGACCGGCTTGAAAATCTGGATCAGCGGGTTCAGCGCCGCATTGACCGTCGGCGACAGACCACAGAACACCCCCAGCGGAATGGCAACCACACTGGCCAGCACAAAGCCCATGAACACCGTTTTCAGGCTGGTGGCAATCTGGTCGAGATAGGTCGGCTTGCCGGTATACTGGCGCGTTTTGTACTCTTCGCCCTTGCTGACGGCGTCGGCCTTTTTCTCGGCCTGCCGCAGATCAAAGGCGGTTTCCTTCGCCCGCTGCGCCTGATGGTCGGCATAGAGAACCGTCACCTGTTCCCACACCGCCGACGGGCCGGGAATGGTTCCCAGGCTGGTGTTGACCAACGGCGCGGTCATGCTCCACAGCATCAGGAACAGGCCAATGGCTGCCAGCGGAATGCCCAGCTGTTGCCACAGGCTTTTCACCTGCTCCTGCGGGTTGTCTCCGGCGGCAATTTTCAGGATCGGCTCGATCCATCCAAGGCCGACCATCGACAGCCCTTTCCCCACCCGGTTCAGCGTTGCCGCCCTGCGCGCCTTGCGCTGCTCACGTGCGGCCTGTTCGGTGGACTGAGACGTATCAACGGTTTTCGATGCGCTGTTCATGATCCCTCTCCCTCGCTACAGGCCGTTATTTCGCCGCCTGAACGGTCTGCGACCCCTTCAGGCCGATGCTCAGGCTATCAATGTAGGCATTCGGCTTGCGGCCATCATAGGTCTTGCCGTCGATGAAATCCGAGGTCGGGGCGCGGAAGCCATCGCTGTCCATCGGGAAATCTTCGGCCTTGGCCTTACCCTCGGCCACCAGCATCTTTGCGGCCTTCAGGAAGATTTCCGGGCGATAAACCTTTTTGGCCGCATCCAGATACCAGCTATCCGGCTTGGCATCGGCGATCTGGCCCCAACGACGCATCTGGGTCAGGTACCAGACCGCATCGGAATAGTAGGGATAGTTGGCAAAGTGGCGGAAGAACACGTTGAAATCAGGCACCTCGCGCTTGTCGCCCTTTTCGTATTCAAAGGTGCCGGTCATCGAATTGGCAATCACCGCCGCATCGGCACCGACATACTGCGACTTGGCGAGGATCGAGACCGCTTCCTTGCGGTTGGCGTTGTTGTCGGCATCCAGCCACATCGCCGCCCGGATCAGGGCCTTGACCACCGCCAGATGGGTGTTCGGATTCTGCCCGGCCCACTTGGCGGTTACACCGAACACCTTTTCCGGATTGTTCTTCCAGATTTCATAGTCGGTCACCACCGGCACGCCGATGCCCTTGACCACCGCCTGCTGGTTCCACGGCTCGCCGACGCAATAGCCCGAGATCGTCCCGGCTTCCATCGTGGCCGGCATCTGCGGCGGCGGCGTCACCGACAGCAGGGCGTCGGCCTGAATCTGGCCGGACACATCGGTCGGCGAGTACAGACCGGGGTTGATGCCACCAGCCGCCAGCCAATAGCGCAGTTCATAGTTATGGGTCGAAACCGGGAACACCATCCCCATGGTGAAGGTCTTGCCCTCGGCGCGGAACTTTTCGATCACCGGCTTCAGGGCATCGGCCTTGATCGGATGCAGAACCTTGCCGTCCGGCCCCTTGGGCAGATGCGGCTTCATCAGCTCCCACACTTCGTTCGACACGGTGATGCCGTTGCCGTTCAGGTCCATGGAAAACGCGGTGATGATGTCGGCCTGCGTCCCGATGCCCACCGCAGCGCCCAGCGGCTGACCGGCCAACATGTGCGCCCCGTCCAGTTCACCGGAAATCACCCGGTCGAGCAGCACTTTCCAGTTGGCCTGCGGTTCGAGGGTGACGGACAGCCCTTCGTCTTCGAAATAGCCCTTTTCATAGGCCACGGCCAGCGGAGCCATGTCGGTCAGCTTGATGAAGCCGAACTTCAGCTCATCCTTTTCCAGCTTCAGGGCTTCGGCCCCGGCAGCCAGCGGGCTCAGGCCACAGGCCGCCGTCACCACTGCCGCCGCCGCCAGCCGCAGAACCTGACGACGTGCCAGCGCAGAAGAACGGGAGATATCGCGCATGATCTGTTCGCTCCATGATGCCGTCCGGGACGGACGCAGAAGACAAAAAAGCCGCCAGCGAACAGGAAAGCGGAACGGCTTCCCTTATCACTGGCGGCTTTGCCAAACGGCCCATCTGCGGGCCAGAAATTACGGAGCACCTTCATCGGTGCAGTGCGGTTCTCAATGCATGCCTTATGCCAGAAGATGCACCACAGCCCCGGAAAAATTTTATCTCCTTGGGAATACAGGATTTTCCATAGGGCCGGTCACCGCCGGACGCCCAAAGCACATAAAATGGACACATACGCAATCAGACTATTTTTTAATCATTTCCGACAGGTATGAGATGCGGCAACGCACACAAAATCAAAAAAAGACTCTATTTATCAGAATGATAAATTGAAATGCCTATTTAATAGTCTCACATGGCAAAAAAGCCTTATAAATAGTCAAAAAATAGCATCACCCCCACCCTCCGCAGGCCCTCCTACGCTTCACTATCCAATACTATCAATACCATAATCGCTCTGGCATGAAATATGCTTAGATAACCGCAGAGCAGCGTTGCTCCTCTTTTTCATACAGCAGGTCCCAATGACGGGGCCTCTCCCGGATGATGGCGTCCGACCCTGTTTTTCTGTCCCTGACAGAGAAACCGTGTCGGGCGCTTTTTTGTTTTTGGTCGCTGTCCACCGAGCCGCGATGCCGGAACAGCCCGCAGGAGACAAAACAGATGTCCCAGCCCTCTTCACAACGCCCGCATCTCGTTGTCGTCGGAAACGGCATGGCTGGCATGCGCACCGTCGAAGACCTGCTGAACCGTGCCCCCGGTCAGTATCAGATCACCGTCTTTGGCGCCGAGCCGCGCGTGAACTATAACCGCATCATGCTGTCGCCGCTGCTGGCGGGCGAAAAATGCTTTGATGAGATCGTCATCAATACCGCCGAATGGTACCGGGACAACGACATCACCCTGATCAGCGGCGACCCGGTGGTTGCCATCAACCGCGCGCAAAAGACCGTTTCCAGCCGCGATGGCAAGACAGTTTCCTATGACCACCTGCTGCTGGCAACCGGCTCGCAGCCGATCGTTATTCCTGTTCCGGGCCACACCCTGCCGGGGGTGGTCGGTTTCCGCGATGTCGAAGACGTCGAGGCGATGCTGGCCGCCGCCAGCAAGGGCGGCCATGCGGTGGTGATCGGCGGCGGCCTGCTGGGTCTGGAAGCCGCCGCAGGCCTGCAAGGGCGCGGGATGCAGGTAACGGTCATTCACCTCGCCGGGCACCTGATGGAACGGCAACTCGACCCGTCGGCGGGCTATCTGCTGTCCTCTGCCCTGCAACAGCGCGGCCTGACCGTTCTGACCGAAGCCAACACCGCCGGAATCGTCGGTGAAAACCACGTCACCGCCGTCCGCCTGCACGACGGGCGCGAACTGCCCGCCGATCTGGTGGTGATGGCCGTGGGCATCCGCCCGCAAACCACTCTGGCCAAAGACTGTGGCCTGACCGTCAACCGGGGCATTGTGGTCGATGACCTGATGAGCACCTCGGACCCGGCCATTTCGGCGGTCGGCGAATGCGTCGAGCACCGCGGTCAGTGCCACGGGCTGGTCGCCCCGCTGTATGAGATGGCGAAGGTCCTGGCTGACCGTCTGGCGGGACGGGATACCGCGGGCTACCAGCCCGCCGCCACCTCGACCAAGCTGAAAGTCACCGGGATCGACGTGTTTTCAGCCGGTGATTTCTCCGGTGGCGACGGCACCGAAGACATCGTGTTCCGCGATGCCGGGCGCGGCGTGTACAAGCGGATCGTCCTGCACGGCAATACCATCAAGGGCGCGGTCCTGTACGGCGATACCGCCGATGGCGGCTGGTATTTCCAGTTGCTGCGCGCGGGCGAAGACGTGACCGCCCGCCGCGACACCCTGATCTTTGGCCCGGCCTTTGCCGGAGACGCTGGCGGAAACCCTAAGCAGGCCGTTGCCGCCCTGTCCGATGATGCGGAAATCTGCGGCTGCAACGGCGTGTGCAAGGGCACCATTGTTTCGGCGATCACCGAAAAGGGCCTGACCACCCTTGATGAAGTCAAGGCCCACACCAAGGCCTCGGCCTCGTGCGGGTCGTGCGCGGGGCTGGTGGAAAGCATTCTGGTGGCAACGCTGGGCGATGGCTATCAGGCCGCCGACCGTAAACCCTTGTGCGGCTGTACCTCGCACGATCACGACCACGTTCGGCGGGAAATCGTCGCCCGTGGCCTGAAGTCCCAGGCCGCCGTGATGCAGGCACTGGAATGGAGCACCCCCGACGGCTGTCACGTCTGCCGCCCGGCGTTGAACTATTACCTGCTGTGCGCCTGGCCGACCGAGTATCAGGATCACGGCCCCAGCCGCTTCATCAACGAGCGCGTCCACGCCAACATCCAGAAGGACGGCACCTATTCGGTGATCCCGCGCATGTGGGGTGGCCTGACCAATCCCGCCGAGTTGCGGGCCATTGCCGATGTGGCCGAAAAGTTCAGCATCCCGACCGTCAAGGTTACCGGCGGCCAGCGCATCGACCTGCTGGGAGTCCGCAAGGAAGACCTGCCCGCTGTCTGGGCCGACCTGAACGCCGCCGGGATGGTCTCTGGTCACGCCTATGGCAAGTCGCTGCGCACGGTCAAGACCTGCGTCGGGGCCGAATGGTGCCGCTTTGGCACCCAGCGGTCGATGGACATGGGGGTCGAGCTGGAAAAAATGACCTGGGGCTCGTGGATGCCACACAAGTTCAAGATGGCGGTCTCCGGCTGCCCGCGCAACTGCGCCGAAGCCACCATCAAGGATTTTGGGGTGGTGGCGGTCGATAGCGGCTGGGAACTGCACGTCGGCGGTAATGGCGGTATCCACGTCCGCGCCACCGATCTGCTGTGCAAGGTGTCCACCACCGACGAGGTCAAGGAATACTGCGGGGCCTTTGTGCAGATGTACCGCGAGCAGGCCCGTTATCTGGAGCGCACCGCGCCATGGATCGAGCGCATTGGGCTGGAGCCGGTCCGGCAGGCAATTGTCGAGGATGCCGAAAACCGCGCTGCCCTGTATCAGCGCTTCCTGCACTCGCAAAGCGTCTCGCAGGATGATCCGTGGCAGGCCCGCGCCGAGGGCCGGGTTGATGCCCATGAATTCGCTCCCCTGTCCCCCTCGCATCCCCTTGCTGCGGAGTAAATCCGATGACCATTGCAATGACCTGGATCAACGTTGGCACCATCGACGCCATTCCGCAGCAAGGCTCCCGCACGCTGACACTGGGCGACACCCCGATTGCCCTGTTCCGCACCATCCATGACGAGGTGTTCGCGCTGGTTGACCGCTGTCCGCACAGGCACGGGCCGCTATCGCAGGGGATCGTCCATGGTCGTCGGGTGACCTGCCCGCTGCATTCATGGGTGATTGATCTGGCCTCGGGCGAGGCTCAGGGTCCGGACGAGGGCTGCGCCGGGCATATCCCGCTGCGGCTGGACGGCGGGCAGGTTTTCATCGGCTACACGCCCTCTACCGGAGGCTGTACGCATGACTGAGACCTGCACCACCTGCCCCTATTGCGGCGTCGGGTGCGGCGTGGTCGTGAGCGAGGGCCGCACCGGCTGGAGCGTGGGCGGCGACGTGTCCCACCCGGCCAACCTTGGCCGCCTGTGTTCCAAGGGCAGCGCGCTCGCCGAAACCCTGCGTCCGACCGGTCGCCTGTTATACCCAACCGTTGACGGGCAGCGGCGACCGTGGTCGGAAGCCATCAAAGCCGTTGCCAGCCGCTTGCAGGAGACGCTTGACCAGTATGGCCCCTCGGCAGTCGCCTTTTATGTCTCGGGCCAGTTGCTGACCGAAGACTATTATGTCGCCAACAAGCTGCTGAAGGGCTTTGTCGGCAGCCCGCATATCGACACCAATTCCCGCCTGTGCATGGCCTCGACGGTGGTCGGCCACAAACGCGCCTTTGGCGCCGATGTCGTTCCCGGCTCGTACGAAGACATTGAACTGGCCGAGCTGGTGGTGCTGGTCGGCTCCAACCTCGCGTGGTGCCATCCGGTGCTGCATCAACGCCTGCTGCACGCCCAACGCCAGCGCGGCACCCGGCTGATTGTCATTGATCCGCGCCGGAGTGCGTCGTGCGATACCGCCGACCTGCATTTGCCGCTCGCCCCCGGCAGTGACGTGATGCTGTTCAATGGCCTGCTCGCCTATCTGGAGCAACAGAACGCCATCGCCCCGGACTATCTGGCCGCCCACGTTGACGGCGTTGAACAGGCCTTTGCCACCGCCCGGACCGAAGCGGGTGACATTGCCACCGTTGCCCGCCACTGCCAGCTTTCCGTCGAGGCCGTTCTGGCGTTCTATCAAGCCTTTGCCACCACCGCACGGACGGTGACGGTCTTTTCGCAGGGGGTCAACCAGTCCAGTCAGGGCAGCGACAAGGTCAACGCCATCCTGAACTGCCATCTGGCCACCGGACGGGTGGGCAAGCCAGGCAGCACGCCGTTTTCCGTCACCGGCCAGCCCAACGCCATGGGGGGGCGCGAAGTCGGCGGCCTCGCCAATCAACTGGCCGCCCACATGAACCCCAACGACCCGGCAGACGTCGAGCGTCTGGGCCGGTTCTGGCAGGCTCCGGCGCTGAAGGTCGGCGAAGGCCTGAAGGCCATCGACATGTTTCGCGCCATCCACGAGGGCCACATCAAATTCCTGTGGGTAATGGCCACCAACCCCGCCGTCAGCCTGCCAGAGTCCGATATGGTGCGTGAGGCCCTCGCCCGCTGCCCAACGGTGGTGGTGTCCGATGTGATCGACAGCACCGATACCCTGCGCACCGCCCATATCACCCTGCCCGCTGCGGCATGGGGGGAAAAGGACGGCACCGTCACCAATTCCGAACGCCGCATCTCGCGCCAGCGCCCGTTCCTGCCCCTGCCCGGCGAAGCCCGCCCCGACTGGTGGATCATCAGCGCGGTCGGCAAGGCGCTGGGCCATGACACCGCCTTTGACTACCACGGCCCGGCTGACATTTTCCGCGAGCATGCACGGCTGTCCGGCTTTGAGAATGATGGCTGCCGGGCCTTTGATATCAGCGGACTGGCCACCATCAGCACCACCGCCTATCACCAGATGCCCCCCATCCAGTGGCCGGTGACCGCCGCCGACCCTGCCGGAACGGCGCGCCTGTATGGCGATGGCCTGTTCACCCACCCCAATGGCAAGGCCCGCATGCTGGTCGTCGCCGCCGCTCTGCCGAAAGAACAGGCCTCGGCTGATTTTCCGCTGATCCTGAACACTGGCCGCTATCGTGACCAGTGGCACACCATGACCCGCACCGGCCTGTCGCCTCGCCTGTCGGCCCACCGCCCCGAGCCATTGCTGGAGATTCACCCTGCCGATGCCGCACGGTATGGTCTGGAAGACGGCCATCTGGCACAGGTCCGCAGCCGCCACGGGGAACTGTTGGTCCGCGTCCAGCACAGCGACAGCCAGCGGCAGGGCGACATCTTTCTGCCCATCCACTGGAACGACAGCAACAGCGCCAAGGCGGTGGTCAGCCGCCTGATCAGCGCCCATGCCGATCCGTTTTCCGGTCAGCCGGAAAGCAAGCACATGCCGGTCAGCGTCGCCCCCTTTGCCACCCGCTGGAGCGGCCTGCTGTTTTTGCCCGCCGATGCGGAGCCTCCCCCGGCACTAGCCACCATCCCCTATTGGTGTCGCCATAGCGGCACCGGGGCCTCGGTGATCGAACTGGCCGGAGATCAGCCAGAACAGTGGAATGACCTGCATCACGCCCTGCAATCCGCCCCCGGGCATGATTATCTGCAGTATCAGGATCAGGCCCGCTCCAGCGTTCGCCTTGCCTGGTTGCGCAATGGTCGTTTGCAGGGCAGCCTGTTCATCGCCAAGGATCGCCCGACCGTCGCCCGGGACTGGATGAGCACCCTGTTTGCCAGCACGGACCCGCTCGCCCCCGAAGACCGGGTGGCCCTGCTGGCCGGACAGGCTCCCCGCAGCGGAGAGGATCAGGGGCCGCTGGTGTGTGCCTGTCTGTCGGTGGGGCTGAAGGCCATTCAGGCCGCCGTCACCGAGGGCCGCGCCGCCACCGCCGAAGAGATTGGAAAACTGTTGGGAGCAGGGACCGGCTGCGGCTCCTGTGTCTCCGAAATCAAGGAGATCATCCGCCATGCGAAACCCGCCGTTGCCGCCTGATGCCCCTGCCTTTCCGCTGTTTCTGACCATCGCAGGACGCAAGGTGGTGGTGCTGGGGGGCGGCGAAATGGCCGCCGCCAAAATCCGCCTGCTGCTGCGCTCCGCCGCCGCCGTGCTGGTGATTGCCGATCATCTCGGCCCGGATGTGGCGCAACTGGTGCGCGATGGTCTGGTCGCAGGCTGGCAACAGCCTCCGGCCTCGGTTGCCGGGCTGGCCGCGCTGCTGGCCGAGGCCCTGCTGGTCATTGATGCCGACGACCAGCCGGAGCTAACCGTTCCGGCACAGCAGATATGCCGGGACAACGGCATCCTGTTCAACGCGGTGGACCGGCCCCACCATTCCGACTTCACCGTTCCGGCGATTTTTGACCGAGGGCCGCTGGTGGTGGCGATGTCCACCGGCGGTACCGCTCCGGCCTTGGCGCGCACCGTTCGCCAGCGGCTGGAAAAGGCCATTCCGCAAGGCTTTGAACGTCTCGCCATCGCTGCCGCCGCCTGCCAGCAGCAGGTGCGCGAGAGTTTTTCTTCGGTGCAGGCCCGCGTCAGGGTGTGGGATCAGGTGTTTAACGGCCCGCTGGCCCAGCGCATCATCGAGCAGGACGAACAGCAAGGCATCGCCACCCTGCGCGCTGCCCTGCACCAACTGGCGCAACAACAAGACAGCGCGCCGCAAGGGTCGGTGACGCTGGTCGGTGCCGGTCCCGGTGATCCCGGCCTGCTGACCCTGCACGCCGTGCGCGCCATCGAGACCGCCGACGTTATTCTTTACGACGCCCTCGTCTCGTCCGAAATCCTCGCGCTGGCTCGTCGCGAAGCCCGCCTGATCCCGGTCGGTAAGCGCGCAGGCCAGCCGTCGGTCAGCCAGAGCTTTACCAACCGCACCCTCGCCTCGCTCGCCCAGCGCGGCCAGACCGTTGTGCGCCTGAAGGGCGGTGACCCGTTCATCTTTGGCCGGGGTGGCGAAGAAGCCGCATACTTGCGGCAACAGGACATCCCGGTTCATGTCATTCCGGGCATCAGCGCCGCCATCGGTGTCGCCGCATCGCTGGGCATTCCGCTGACCCATCGCGGCGAAGCCCGCTCGTTGCGCCTGATGACCGCCAGTTGCCGCAGTGAGATCGAAACCCTTGCCCTCGACTGGTCGGTCTTCAGTGATCCTGGCTGTACGCTGGCCATCTACATGGGTCATCGGCAGGCCGCCATCATCCGGCGCGGACTGCTCAATGGTGGCCTGCCCGCAGACACGCCGGTCGCCCTGATTGAAAACGGCACCCGCCCGGACATACGGGCGGAATTCTGTACGCTGGCCAATCTGGGCCGCACCCCGATAGCGACCGCGCCCTCTGGCGGGCCGGTGCTGATTTTGGTCGGGCGGGCGGTGGCTCATGCCCCCGGTTACGGGACCTCTCCGCTCACCGAGGCGGTGATCAGCCAGATTGCCCGATAACGCAGAAGGGCAGCACCAACGGATGCTGCCCTTTCTGTTGCGCGCCCGCCGAAAAAACGGCTTGTGCCCGTTACGAAATTGCCTGTTACAAGGCCTCAAGCATCTGCCGTGTCACCAGCGTCACGCCCTTGTCGGTCACATGGAACCGTCTGGCATCCTCAACCGGGTCTTCGCCAACCACCAGACCTTCCGGCACCTTGCACCCGGCCCCGATGATCGCCTTGTGAATGCGGCAATGGCGGCCAATATCAGCCTCGGGCAGCACCACCGTGTCTTCGACCAGCGCATAGGAATTGACCCGGACGCAACTGAACAGCAGCGAGCGGCGCACCACCGCACCAGAGACGATACAGCCCGCCGACACCACCGAGTCAACCGCCATCCCGCGCCGGTCGTCGCTGTCGAAGACAAACTTGGCGGCGGGCTTTTGCAGTTGATAGGTCCAGATCGGCCAGTTTTCGTCGTACAGGTCCAGTTCCGGGGTGATGGTGGTCAGGTCGAGGTTGGCTTCCCAATAGGCATCGACCGTCCCGACGTCGCGCCAGTAAGGCTCGACCGCCCCCGGGGTCAGCACACAGGAATCTCCGAACCGGTGCGCCACCACCCGGTTGCTTTTGATCAGCGCCGGGATGATGTCCTTGCCGAAGTCATGTGACGAGTTGGGATCAATGGCGTCTTTTTCCAGCAGTTCCATCAGGAAGCGGGCATTGAAGACGTAAATCCCCATGCTGGCAAAAGCCACCTCCGGCTTGCCCGGCACATGCGGCGGATCAGACGGCTTTTCCAGGAAATCGACGATGGTGTCGGCTTCATCGACGCCGACCACGCCAAACTCTTTCGCCTGATCCAGCGGAACCTCGACGCACGAAACGGTCAGGTCGGCTTTTTTGTCGATGTGATAGGCCAGCAGCTTGGAATAGTCCTGCCGGTAAACATGATCGCCAGCCAGCACCAGAATGTAATCCGGGTCATGGCGGCGGACCAGATCAAGGTTCTGGAACACCGCATCGGCGGTGCCGCGATACCAGCTTTCTTCGCTGGTCTGCTGCTGGGCGGGCCACAGCTCGACAAATTCGTTGATTTCAGCGCGGAAAAAGCCCCAGCCCCGCTGGACATGCTGAATCAGGGTATGGGCCTTGTACTGCGTCGGCACCGCAATGCGCCGGATGCCGGAATTCACGCAGTTCGACAGCGGAAAATCGACGATGCGGAACTTGCCCCCGAAAGGAACGGCAGGCTTTGCCTCGTCATCGGTCAGGTTGCGCAGCCGCGAGCCGCGCCCTCCCGCCAGCACCAGGGCCAGCGTACCGCGCAAGGCCCGGTTGAGGTCAGCCAGAGCACCCGTCGAATCCATCCTAGTTCCTCCCCTATGGCCGGTGGCAGTGCAACAGAACGCCCGTTCGTCTTTCGCGCCGCGAACGTCTATGGTCTCAAATCTGACACGCCTGTCAGGGGCTTTCAATGACAACTGCGTGAAAGAAAATGGTTAAATGTGAAAAACATGGGAGACATGCTCCAAAAGGATATTGCACCCCTCCGGGAAATCGCGTGAATTGTCAGCAACGGACTTTTTCAGCCCAAATCAGGGCGTTCCCTGCCGACGCTTCCCGTGGCCGCGCCGGTGACTGGTCAGGAAATACCATGCGCGTTCTGCTTGTCTCCTCTGAAGTCTACCCGCTCATCAAGACCGGGGGCCTTGCCGATGTGGCAGGCGCCCTGCCCCAGGCGTTGGTGCACTGCGGTGTGGATGCCCGCATCCTGCTGCCCGCTTACCGCTCGGTGGTTGCCAAGGCCGTGGACCACGGCCCGTCGCTGTGGCTGGGCAATGTGCTGGGCTTTGGAGACACCTACCTGATCCCCGCCCGTATGCCCGATAGCGGCGTGCCGGTGTGGTTCGTTGACAACCCCGCCCTCTATGACCGTGACGGTGGTCCCTATCAACGCCCCGATGGCTGGGACCATGACGACAATTTCCGCCGCTTTGCCCTGTTGTCAAAGGTCGCGGCGATGATCGGCAGCGGAGAGGTCATCCACGGCTGGGCGGCCGATGTGATCCATGCCAATGACTGGCAGACCGGACTGGTTCCGGCCTATGTCCGCCTGACCACCAGCGGCCACCGCCCGCGCACCGTCTTTACCATCCATAACCTGCATTTTCAGGGCCTTTTCGGGCGCGACATCCTGCCGGAAATCGGCCTGCCGCCGGAAAGCTTTTCGATCTTCGGGCTGGAATTCAACGGCATGGTCAGCTTTCTGAAGGCCGGGTTGTACTATGCCGACCGCCTGACCACCGTCTCACCGACCTACGCATGGGAAATCACCACCCCCGAAGGTGGCCGGGGGCTGGATGGCCTGCTGGCCGGACGCGCCCGCGCCGGGCACCTGCGCGGCATCCTGAACGGCGTCGATTACCAACTGTGGGACCCATCCTGTGATCACCTGATCCCGGCCAGCTATGACAGCACCAGCTTTGTGCAGGGCAAGGCACAGAACAAGGCGGTCCTGCAACAGCGTCTGGGCCTTGATCCGCGCCCTGATGCCCCCCTGCTGGGGCTGGTCAGCCGGTTTTCCGATCAAAAGGGCGTCGATCTGGTTGCCAGTGCCATTCCGGCAATGGTGGCCGCCGGGGCGCAGGTGGTGCTGGTCGGCAGCGGCGACGCCGCCCTCGAGCGCACGGTTACCAGCCTGCCGCACCGTTTCCCCGGCTCGGTCGGGGTGGATATCGGCTACAACGAGCCGCTGGCCCATCTGGTGCAGGCTTCCAGTGACCTGTTTCTGGTCCCCTCGCGCTTTGAGCCATGCGGCCTGACCCAACTGTACGCCCTGCGCTATGGTGCCCTGCCGCTGGTGCGCCGCACCGGCGGGCTGGCCGATACGGTGCATGACATTCCCAACGCCGACGCGCATCATGGCACCGGCTTTGTGTTTGAATCCCCGACCGTCGAAGGCCTGCAAGGGGCGTTCTTCCGCGCCCTGAGCGTTTATAACCACCCCGACGCCTGGCAAGCCGCCCAGCGCCGGGCGATGGAGCAGGATTTCGGCTGGCAGCGCGCCGCCGAGGCGTACATGAGCCTGTTTGACGACGCCCTCGCCGCCCCGTAACACCAGTCGTTCAGCCCACCCTGTAGTCATATCATCAGCAACAAGGGATAAGCCCATGACGGACCAGACCGTTCCGATGGATCAGGATATTCAGCCCGCCACGTCTGGTGATGAGGGGGACCTGATTGCCCTCGACACCATCGACGACATCAAGCGCCAGCTCAAAAGCTATCTGGTCCATAACGTCGGGGTTTCTCCCAGCTACGCCTCGCAACGCGACTGGCTTTATGCCGCCGCTGGAGTGGTGCGCGGCCTGTTGTCCGAGCAGTACATGAACACCGCCCTGCGCGAGCGGGAGCAGGACGTTCGCCGGGTCTATTACCTGTCGCTGGAATATCTGACCGGCCGTTCGCTGATCAAGAACCTGCTCGACACCGGCCTCTATGAAAAGGTGCGGCAGGCTCTGGCCGAGCTGGGGCAGGATATCGAAGCAGTCAGCGAGTTTGAATATGATGCCGCCCTCGGTAATGGCGGTCTGGGCCGTCTGGCAGCCTGCTTCCTCGACAGCCTCGCCACCCATTCCTACCCCGGCTTTGGCTATGGCATCCGCTATGAATTCGGCATGTTCACCCAGAGGATCGAAAACGGCGAGCAGGTCGAACACCCGGAAACCTGGCTGCGCTATGGCAATCCGTGGGAATTTGAACGCCCGAACATCATCTATCCGGTCCGCTTCCGGGGCCGTATCGCGTCTTACAAGGATGACCGCGGGCAGGATGTCCGCCAGTGGGTCGATACCGAAGACGTGATTGCCATGGCCTATGACGTGCCGGTTTCCGGGCATGACTCCGGCGTGGTCACCAAGCTGCGCCTGTGGTCGGCCCGCGCCACCCGTGATTTTGACCTGAAGTATTTCAATCAGGGCAATTACATCGACGCGGTGAAGGACAAGACCATTTCCGAAAACCTGTCCAAGGTTCTGTACCCTGCCGACACCACCCTGATGGGGCAGGAACTGCGCCTGATGCAGGAGTATTTCTTTGTCTCGGCGTCGTTGCAGGACATTCTGGCCCGCCACAACCGCAGCGGCCACAGCCTGGAAAAGCTGCCGGAAAAGGTTTGCATCCAGCTCAACGACACCCACCCGTCGCTGGCGATCCCCGAGCTGATGCGCCTGCTGATCGACCAGTACGGCTATTCCTATGAAAAGGCGTGGGACATCACCAGCCACACCTTTAACTACACCAACCACACCCTGCTGCCCGAGGCGCTGGAGACCTGGCCGATTGCCATGCTCGAAGCCCTGCTGCCGCGCCACCTTGACCTGATCTACAAGATCAATTTTGCCTTCCTGCAACAGGTGAAGATCCATTTCCCCGGCCAGCCCGACATCCTGTCACGCCTGAGCCTGGTTGATGACTCCCACCGTCGCATCCGCATGGCGCACCTGTGCGTTGTCGGCTCGTCGCATGTCAACGGCGTCGCCGCCCTGCACACCGACCTGATGCGCATCAATGTCTTTGCCGACTTCAACCGCTTGACCCCGGAAAAATTCATCAACGTTACCAATGGCGTGACCCAGCGCCGCTGGTTGTTGCAGTCCAATCCGGGCCTGTCGTCGCTGATCACCGAAGCCATCGGCGACCGCTGGCGGACCGACCTGTTGGCGATCAAGGAGCTGGAAAAGTTTGCCGATGATACCGGTTTCCGCGACCGCTTTGCCGCCGTCAAACGCGCCAACAAGGTTCGCCTGGCCGCTCTGGTCGAAACCCGCTGCGGCGTCCGCTTCTCCCCCGACAGCCTGTTTGACAGCCAGGTCAAGCGCATCCACGAGTACAAGCGGCAACTGCTGAACCTGCTGCATGTCATCACCCTGTACAACCGCCTGTGCGACGGTGACGACGACATTCATCCGCGCAACGTGATCATCGCCGGCAAGTCGGCCCCCGGCTATTTCCTCGCCAAACAGATCATTCACCTGATCAACGACGTGGCACAGGTGATCAACAACGACCCGCGCACCCGTGGGCGTCTGGGGCTGGCCTTTGTGCCGAACTATAATGTCTCGACGGCGGAAATCGTCATTCCCGGCACCGACCTGTCGGAACAGATTTCGACCGCAGGCACCGAAGCCTCGGGGACCGGCAACATGAAGTTTGCCCTCAACGGCGCCCTGACCATCGGAACGCTGGATGGTGCCAACATCGAAATCCGCGATGCGGTCGGCGAAGAGAACATCTTCATTTGCGGCATGACCGCCGAAGGCGTCGCCGAAATGCGCGCCCATGGCTATCGCCCGTGGGATTTCTATCACAACAACCCGGCCCTGAAGCGGGCGGTGGACATGATCGCCAGCGGCTTCTTTACCCCCGACGATCCGCACCGCTATCAGGCGATTTATGACACCTTGCTGTCACACGGCGATCATTATTTCCTGATGGCCGACTTTGACTCCTATGCTGCCGTGCAGGATCAGGTTGACAAGGCCTACCGAGATCAGGGGACATGGGTGCGCAAGGCGATCCTGAACGTCGCCAACATGGGCACATTCTCGTCGGACCGCTCGATTCATGACTATGCAAAGAAGATTTGGAATATCAGCAGTCTGACCTGATTTATTCCAGTATCAGATAAAGAAAAAGGGAGCCTTGAGGGCTCCCTTTTTCCATTACAGGGCGTTCATGAAAATATTGATAAAAATACGACTAAAATAGTTTCTGTTGCGATCCGGTCGCGCCAACACCTAGACTGAAAACATCCAGATTGAGATCTCCTGAACCGGAATCTCATCGTCGAGCCTGTTCGACAGAAGGCGGACTTGCGGCCATTCCGGAATGCCGGGATTTCAACAGGAGCCTTGCCATGCGCTATGTGATCATCGACTCCCCCGATCCCAGAGAAATCAACAAGTTCTTTGATGCCGACATTGCCCCGCGCATTGGGCACACGTTCCACATGCGGGGGGATCGCGTCTATCGGGTGATTGATGTTGAACTGATCATGCACGAGTTCACCGAAGGCCGCGGTGTTCGCGCTCTGGTTAAGCGCATGCATTGACCGCCTGGATCAGCGTGCGTTAAGCATGACGCCACAGTACACGACAGTACCGTGGAGCGCTGCTCCACACCTCGCTGGGGGCCTTGAGGCCCCAGACCCCACTCCTTTGATCATAAAAGAAAAAATGGGGGCTTGGGGGCATCGCCACCAAACAGGCTTGGGCGGTAGCCCACACTGATCCCACCAACTGTCGTGTACTGTGACATGACGCAGGCACGCTGATCTAACCTTTTGTATTGCCGCATTGTCTTTTCGGAAACCGGTTCCCGCGTTTCGCACACTGCCCTGTAATCCGCTCCCGGACCGGACAGTTTCCAGCCCGGGAGGCTCTTTTTTCAGCCTTGCGGGGGGACCGAGTAGGTTCCGGTCACATGGGCCACCAACTGGTCCGGCTCAGCCTCGGAATACAAATCGACCTCGACCACCACCAGCCGCTTGCCGCCTTTCAGCAGTCGCCCGACCGCCAGCATGTCGGCCTGCGCCGGTTTGCGCAGGAAGTTGATGTTGAGGTTGGTGGTTACCGCCAGTTCAATGCGCCCGACCAGACTCAGCACCACCCCGTACATCGCCAGATCGGCCAGCGCCATCATCGCAGGCCCGGCAATGGTCCCGCCGGGGCGGATCAGGTCGGGCTTGAAGGCCATCCGCACCCGGCATTCGCCTGCCCTGACGTCTTCCATCTGAATGCCCAGCACATCGACCAGCGGCAGCTCGGCATCGAGGATTTCCTGAATTTCAGCCAGAGTGATTTTTGACATTGGCGTCTCCGACATTGGGTGTTTCGTCTCTCTAGAGCGTTTTCCGTTCTCTTTGGATCACTCCAAACGCTCTAACATCTTGTGTTTTCAGCAAATACGTCGTCGCAGATGATCCCATCTGCTCGGGATTTGCTTTAGAGCAGCGTGCGTTAAACCGGACGCGGGCACGCTACTCTAGTATTTTGTTCTGTCGCATTGTTTCTGCGAAAACCGGTCCCCACTTTTCGCACAATGCTCTCGTTTTGCGCGGTTTGAAATACCGCGACGGCTGGTTATAGTGGGCTTGAGCTTACCGGTGTACCGGCAGGCATAAAAGACTGTCGTAACGGCAGCTCCCCAAAAATCCAGAGGAAACCCCATGAGCCAGACAGCCCCCGATGATATTCTGCTGCGTGATGATCGTGACGGTATCTGCACCCTGACCCTGAACCGCCCGCAGGCACGCAATGCCCTGTCCCGTCCGTTAATGGCGGCCCTCCAGCAGCAACTGGACGCCTTGCGCGATGATGCTTCGGTGACGGTGGTGGTGCTGGCCGCCAATGGTCCGGCCTTTTGCGCCGGACACGACCTGAAGGAAGTCCAGAGCCTGCACAATGACCAGCATCTGGCGCTGTTTCAGCAATGCTCCCGCATGATGATGTCGATTGTCACCCTGCCCAAGCCAGTGATCGCCCGCGTGCACGCCATGGCGACCGCCGCAGGCTGCCAGTTGGTCGCCAGTTGCGATCTGGCCTATGCGGCGGACAGCGCCCAGTTTGCCACGCCGGGGGTCAACATTGGCCTGTTCTGCTCGACGCCGATGGTGGCGTTGTCGCGCAACGTGCCGCGCAAGATTGCCATGGAGATGTTGCTGTCCGGCAAGCCGATACCGGCCAGCCGTGCCGCTGCCTTTGGCCTGATCAACGAGGCCGTGGCCGCCGAAGAGCTTGACGGTGCCGTTTACGGCATGGCCCGGGCCATCGCCAGCAAAAGCCCGCTGACGCTGGCGATCGGCAAGGAAGCCTTTTACCGGCAGGTCGAAATGCCGCTGGCCGATGCCTATGATTATGCCAGCGAGGTCATGGCGCGCAACATGGCCGCCGCTGACGCTGCCGAAGGGATCGACGCCTTTCTGGGGAAACGGCCGCCGCAGTGGTGTGGCCGTTAACCCTTGCCCTGTTGCCAGAGCAGTTTGCGCGCCATCACTGAAGCCAGACCAGCGTGCCGTGCATGCTGGTCTATGCCCGTCGCCTGCGCAACCGCAGGCGTCCCAGCCCCAGCCGCCGATGCGCCCACAGCAGCGAAGACCGCAAACGGGTCACCGCCTGCGGTGGCGGCGGCGGTTCCAGCCGCAGACCGATGGCCGAGGGGTTCACCCCATCCATTTCCATCACCACCAGCTCGGCTTCCCCGATCCGCACCCGCTCGCCGCGCACCGGGGCCACCTTCAGCCGGGCCAGAATGACATCGGCCAAAGAGCGCCCCTGATCTTCGGGGGCCATCGGCAGTTCATAGGCGGCCGCCACTGCCGCATAGGGTGCCGCAGCCGGAAAGCTGAAATCGACCATCGTCATTTCCTTTTCCCGTTCCGAGCGGCGTTTGGGCAGGAATTTCCGGTCCAGCGTCATGGTGTGCTCGGGCGGTGAAATCAGCAGGACATAGTCATCGGCCTTGAAATCGGCCAGCGCCCGATCCGGTACCACATAATTCTCCCGCAGCACTGCCAACAGCCGGGTTCCCGGCGGCAGTTTCATCTCGGCCAATGTTTTGCCCAGCGCCCCACTGCCATCCTTGATGGTATAGCCGACCACTTCGCGGTCCATCTGTGACGGCAGATTGACATCCAGACGGTTGGTCGGCTCGGGGGCTGGCGGAATTTGCACGTCCAGCCAGCGTGCAACCCACGGCACGCTCCAGCCCTGAATGATCAGCGAGACCAGCACCACCACAAAGGTAGCGGCAAAAATCTGCTGCGAGGCCTCCAGACGTTCAAGGACCGGGATCATCGCCAGATAAATCGGCACTGCACCGCGCAAACCGACAAACGCGATGAACAGACGCTCTTCCAGCCGGAAGGAGGTGAACGTCAGGCACAGGAACACCGCCGCCGGACGGGCGACCAGCACCAGCGCAATTGCCACCGCTGCACCGGGAAGCAAATATGGTCCCAGCGTATGAGGCGTCACCAGCAACCCCAGAATGATCAGCAAAACGATCTGACTGATCCAGGCGATCCCGTCATGGAACCGCCGGATCAGGGTATTGGCGCGCAGGCGCTGGTTCCCCGCCGCAATACCCGCCAGATAAACGGCAAGAAAGCCGCTTCCATGCAAAACCTGCGTCGCCCCGAACAGGGTTAGCGCCCCGGCAACGACGAACACCGGATACAGCCCCGGCGCCAGCTCCAGACGGTTGACCAGCCGCCCGAGCAGCATCCCTCCCAAAATCCCGAACGACGCCCCCACCCCGAACGCCAGCAAAAAGCGGTAACCCAGCTCCATTGCCAACACCGACAGATCGGCATCAAGGTTCAGGCCCTTGCTGCCGCCATGGGCAATCAGTTCGACCAGCGTCAGGGTCAGAAAGATGGCCATCGGGTCGTTGGCCCCGGATTCGACTTCCAGAGTGGCCGCGACCCGACGGCGGATATCAAGACTGTGCTGGTGCAGCAACAGGAACACGGCGGCGGCATCGGTCGATGCCACCACGGTTCCCATCAGCAGGGCCGTTGGCCAATCGGCATGAAAGGCATAACGGGCCGCCAGCCCGGTCAGCCCGGCCGTGATCAACACCCCGATGGTGGCCAACGCCAGAGATGGAGCCCACGCCGCCCGCACCGTGCGCAGCGGCGTGCGCAACCCGCCATCGAACAGGATGATCGCCAGCGCGATGCTGGCCAGAGTATAGGTGCCCTGGAAATCGTTAAAAACGATTCCCCCCAGACCGTCTTCCCCTGCCAGCATCCCCAATCCGAGGAAGACCAGCAGCAGGGGAGCACCGACGCGCGATGAAACCAGCCCGGCCAGAATGCTGACCAGCAGCAACCCGCCGGACAACAGGATTATGTGGTCTGCTCCACTCACGCCCCACCTCTTTTCGCCCGCCTGTTTTGGGCCCTGTCTGCCTACGCCGAAGCGAAATCGTCCGCTTCGCCGTCCGCCTTGCTGTCCACCTTGAACTTGCCAGCATCATCTGCCAGCAACTGCAAGGACAGCTTACCGTTTTCCGTATGAATCACCAATTCACAAAACCATTGATCATCAGTGACTTGCATCGGACGCCCCAGAACGATTTCCTGGATGCCTTCGACATCCATGCTGATCGAGTGGTTATCGTGAAAGGAAATAGCCGCAACCGTCGTCATTCAGAACTCCCACATTACCGGTGACACGCAAAACGAGACGTTCCCCCAGAGCATCGCACAGCCCGCCTGCAGGATGCTCCGATATTTTGGCTGTGCAGACCGGCGCATCCCGAAAACAGCAACCGCCCATACACATTTATGTTTTGTTATATCGTGTTTTGCCGATAAAGGGGGAATATAAAGGGCAAAGCCTGCCGGAAAAAATGCAGGTACTATAATACTACATCTATAAGCCATTGTTTTATAAAGATAATTACCGATACCTTCGTGCACTTTCCCTGTTGACTTCACCCGGAACCGTGGCATACTCCGCGCCTCTGGAATTCACCGCTGACGAAGCTGCCCTGACGGCTTCCGATAGCGGACCTCCGGGGATCAGCGCCGGGACAGTCCCGACGCTCCCCCCCGCGAATTGACGAAGTGAGAGCTATGAAGACCTACTCCGCCAAGCCGAGCGAGGTTGATCGGAAGTGGTACGTGATCGACGCCAACGGTGTCGTTCTCGGCCGTCTGGCATCAACCATCGCCAACATCCTGCGCGGCAAGCACAAGCCGACCTACACCCCGCACATCGACACCGGCGACCATGTCGTGGTGATCAATGCGGACAAGGTCAAGCTGACCGGCCGCAAGCTGACCGACAAGAAGTTCTTTTGGCACACCGGCCACCCGGGCGGTATCAAGGAACGCACCATCGGTCAGATCCTCGGTGGCAACTACCCCGAGCGCGTGATCGAAAAGGCCGTGGAACGCATGGTTCCCCGTGGGCCTCTGGGTCGCGCCCAGCTGAAGAAGCTGCGCGTTTATGCTGGTACCGAGCATCCGCATGATGCCCAGCAGCCTGAAGTCCTGGACTTCGCCGCCCGGAACCCGAAGAACAAAAGGAGCGCCTAAGCCATGGCCCTCGACGATCTCAAGGACGCCGTGACTTCGGCTGACGTTGCCAAGGTCGAACCGAAGCGTGACCAGTTTGGTCGCTCTTACGCCACCGGTCGCCGCAAGAACGCTATCGCCCGCGTGTGGATCAAACCCGGCACCGGCAAGTTCATTGTCAATGGCCGTACCCTGGAAAACTATTTCCCGCGTCCGGTTCTGCGCATGATGATCAACCAGCCGTTCTCCACCATCAACGCTGTTGATCAGTGGGACGTGATGTGCACCGTCACCGGTGGTGGTCTGTCCGGTCAGGCTGGCGCCATCCGCCACGGCCTGAGCCGCGCCCTGACCTACTACGAGCCCGGCCTGCGCCCGGCCCTGAAGGCTGCCGGCTTCCTGACCCGTGACCCGCGTGCCGTTGAACGTAAGAAGTACGGTAAGGCCAAGGCCCGCCGTTCCTTCCAGTTCTCGAAGCGCTAAGAGCTCCGGCTCTCCGGGTTTCCAGGATACAAAGAAAGGGTCCGTCCAGTACGGGCCCTTTTTTGTTGCCTGCGCCAAAGAAAGGGAAGAACCACCGTGTCCCTGAGAACGATCCTGACCGATTACCGGAACAGCGACAGCATGGCGTTCAAGGCCCGCAGGCGCCGTGCGGAAATCCTGAAGCAAACCCTGCAACAGTGTGCCCCCAACGGACAGGGCGTCCGCATCGTGGATTTTGGCGGCACAGAAGATTTCTGGGCTTCGGTCGGCTATGACTATCTACGGGACAACGGCATCCACATCACGCTGGTGAACACCCGCCCGCAAACACTCAGACAGACTGATCTGTTCAGTGCGATTCAGGCTGACGTTCGCCAGTTCATCCCGTCACAGCGCTATGATCTGTGCTTTTCCAATTCCTGTATCGAGCATGTCGGCGGCACCCGCGACCAGATGCAATTCCGCGACGCGGTTCTCAGGGCGGCTCCATCGTACTTCATCCAGACACCATCGTTCTGGTTTCCGCTGGAACCGCATTTTCTGACGGTTGGATTTCACTGGCTGCCGCGCTGGGCGCAGACGGCACTGATCCGGCGTGTCCAGTTGGGCCATATGCGGCGAGGGCGCGATCTGCTGGACTCCCGGATAATTGCCGAGAGCTGCACACTGCTCAGCGCCCAAACCCTGCAGGCCCTGTTCCCCGACGCGCATATTCACCGGGAAAAAGTCTTCGGCCTGACAAAATCGCTGATCGCCATCAAAACGGCATCAGGGCCGTGAGCCTTGACTGTGATCCCCAAAAGGAACCAGTGCAGGCTGCCTGCCTGAACCGTTTGGGGGACAATCACTATCAAATTAATGAGGTTCGGCAAATTAATGGGGTCCGGGGCCTCAAGGCCCCGGCGAGGTGTGGAGCAGCACTCCACGGTCTTGTTGCGGTCTTGCGCAAAATCACGGCGGCAAACCAAAGAGGGAGACTTACTCCCCCCTCACCTCTTCCACCATTTCTTCCAGACGGGCAAGATCGACGATCACCAGCGCGTCACGCTCGCGCCGCACCAGCCCCTGACGAGCCAGATCGTTCAGCACCCGCGCCACCGTTTCCCGCGTCGTACTGACACGGCTGGCCATATCACCATGGACCGGGATCGGCTTCAGGATGGCGCTGCCATCATCCCGCTCCCCCGCCAGCCGGGCCTGCCGCAGCAGCTCGGCATGAACGCGGTTGTTGGCCCCCAGCGTCGACAGGTCGATAATCCGGTCGGTCGAGGCGCGCACCATCGACGCCAGCCGTTTCATCACCATCATCGCAAAGTCGCTATGCTGGGCCAACAAGCGGCGGAAATGCTCGGCCGACAACGAGGCGATCACCGTTTCGGTCAGCGACATCACGCTGGCAGAGCGCGGATGGCCATCAATGGCAGACAGTTCCCCCAGAAACGCGCCTTCTTTCAGATCATCCAGCGTCAGTTCCCGCCCACTAACAGAATAAATCACCACCCGTACGCTGCCACGCACCAGAAACAGCAGGTCGCGGGTATCGCTCTGGCGGTCAATAATCTGCTCGTGCGGGCCAAACCGCTTCCAGCTGCACAAACGGGCGATGTCCGCCCGCACCTCGGGCGACAGAACGGCCAAAGGTTCAATCCGATCAAGCGACAAGCTACTGGTATCGTCCACGGTCACGTTCCCTCGCCTCATCCCTCAGGCCATTCTCGGGCACGTCAGTCCCTGTGTTCGCCATCAGGACCATATGCACCAGAAATGCGCCATCATTCCCGCTTACAGTTACTCGCACAGTCAACAGAGCAAATCAACCATAGCAATACAGCTTGACGATAAAATGGCTGATCCACCAAATTATGGGAGAATGATCACAAAGATATCCCTAATTTTTGCTATGCTTTGCAAGTCCATTCACCCCCAAATATACGTTCACATATGTTGAAACCTCCACAGTAAAGGGCGTCCCATGACCTCATCGCCTGCCAGTATTCCCCCCTCCGTTCCTGCCATCCCGGCGGCAGACGACCTGAGTCTTGCTGCTGGCGACATCCTGTTCCACGAGGGCGAACAGGGCAGCGATGCCTATGTCATCCTCGACGGGCTGATGGAAATCAGTCGCCGGGTCGGCACCGCCGAAATTCTGCTATCCACCTGTGGCAGCGGCGAAATTATCGGCGAAATGGCCCTGATCGAGCACATGCCACGCAGCGCCACCGCCCGCGCTCTCAAGCCAACGGTTTTGCGCCGCTTGCCTCAGGCCGAATTTGATCAACTGCTGGCCTCCGCCGATCCGGCCCTTGGCACATTGCTGACCCGGATGGCCCACATTATCCGTACCCTGACTGATACGATCGTCCGGCAGACTCTGGGCGTGCGATAGGCGGACGCAGAAAGTCCGGAAAAGGGGCTGGACATTTCGCCTGTCCGGCGCGATGTACTGCGTACCTGCAAAGCATCTGCGTTCCGAACTGCAAGATAAGGTTGCTCTCATGCCGTCATTTGCTGCCGCCCCGTCCCTGCCGCGCCTGCTGCTGGCCTCGGTCCTTGGCTTAACCGCTACGGTTGGCATCTCTGCCGGAGTGATGGCAGCCGCGCTGGATGAACCGCCGGTCTCTGCGCCGTTCAGCCCGGGCCACGACGCCCCGCCGCCGCCTGCCGCCTCGGCAGCCGAAATCCGCGACGCCATCGCCCGCGAAGGCAGCACCACTGCCGCCTCTGCCAACCAGCAGGTCAACGACAGCGGGCTGATGCTGAACGCGGTGTCCTATCAGAACGCCTCGTTCGCCCGCCCGATCCAGATTCAGCTGTACGAGGACTCTGACGACAGCCTTGCCATCGCCGCCCAGTTAAAGGAGGCCCTGCTGGCCGCTGGCTATCAGGTCACCGACGGCAAGGCCCCGCTCAGCCTCAGCTTTGAAATGAGCGGGCAGGCCGATGGCGTCACCCCCGGCGGCTCGTCGGTGCTGGAGGTCGATGGGACTGACAAGGCCAACCAGCGCTATCGCGCCCACCTGAACGTCTTTTCCTCGACCCAGAGCAGTCTGGTCACCGGCGAAGGCAAATCCGCCGAGCAGAGCGCCACCGTCGCCAATGGTGGCCCCAGCGTGCGCTATCAGATTTCCATCAATGACACCACCAACGGTAAACGCCTGTGGGATGGCTGGGCCAATGGCCCGATCGCCCAGCAGGGAGCGGTCGCCAGCGCCCGCCTGATGACCCCGGCGCTGGTCAAGGCCATCGGCCAGACCATCCGCAACCAGCCGATCCCGTTGCCGGTGGCGAAATAAGCCTCCCTACCCGAACTGGAACGCCGACATGTTTTTCTGACCGGCGTCAATGGTCAGCGGTCGCGTTACCGGCGGAAAGGCACGGGCTGGACAGTTGGGGCGTTCGCACAACCGGCAGGTTACACCAATCGGCGTGACCGCTGCCGGAGCATCAAGGTCAAGGCCATCACCATAGACCACCTGCGCCCGGTGAGATGCCTCGCACCCCAGACTGATCGCCAGCTTGCGCGCCACCCCCGGATAGGGGGTCGGCACACTGTCAACGGTGCGCGAGACGGTCAGATAGACGGTGCCGTCCGGCAACTCGACCGGCTGCACCAGCGTCTGCCCCGGCTGGGCAAAGGCATCGTGGACCCGCCAGCGCGGACAGGTACCGCCAAAGCGGGCAAAATGGAAGCCTCCGGCAGAAAACCGCTTGGAGATGTTGCCCGCGTTGTCCAGCCGCAGCAAAAAGAACGGCACACCCCGGCGACCGGGTTTTTGCAGGGTGGTCAGCCGGTGCGCCACCTGTTCGATGCTGGCCCCAAAGCGGCTGGCCAACAGGGTCATGTCATAGCGCACCCGGCCTGCCGCCTCCAGAAAGGCGCCATAGGGCATCATCACCGCTCCGGCGAAATGATTGGCCAGTCCGATCCGGCACAGCTTGCGGGCATCATCGGTGTTCAGACCGGCTTCGGCGCTCAGGTGATCCAGCAACCCGGCATGGTCTTCCAGTGCCACCTGCACCGCCGCCTGAAAAATCCGGCTGGGCATCGGCAACACTTCTGACAGGAACAGCCGCCGCTGGTGGCGGTCAAACCGCCGCAACATATCCGGCATGGCATGCAGAGGCAGCACCGTCACCCGAATGCCGTGACGGTCGCGCAGATACGCCCGCAGGCTGGCAAACAGGTCATCGGGATCATTCAGCCGCCCGGACAGACTTTCGGCTTCGGTGTCCAGTTCAGCAATGAAATTGCTGTGGGCGTGGAAATAATCGCGCACCTCCTCGATTGGAAAGCGGTCATCGCGCTCTGCCGGATGGCGTTCGCGGGTTGACAGGCCGCCGGTCAGGGCCGTACCACCCTGACAACTGCGGCGATAGGCCCGGTAGAGGGTTAAAAACGCCTGTGCCATCGCCGGAGCGGCGGTTGCTGTTTCCAGAACCTCGGTGGTCGAAGGCAGCTTGTCGGTAAACACCGGGTCCGCCAAGGCCTCGGTCAGTTCGGCAGCCAGTCGGGCCTCGCCATCGCCGTTCAGGTCGCGCAGGTCAAGCTGATAGCACTCGGCCAGCTTCAGCAACAGCTGCGCGGTCAGCGGTCGCTGATTGCGCTCGACCAGATTGAGATAACTGGCAGAAACCCCCAGCGTCCGCGCCATCGCCGCCTGCGTCAGCGACAACGACTGCCGCAGGCGGCGGACCTTTGGACCGGCAAAGATTTTGCGTTCGATCATCGCCTCCCCCCATGATTGACAAGATTTACAAACTCGGTCAATATCTTGTTAAGTTATTGACAATACAACATTTTTATTATTTTTAGCGATTGTCTTTACCGCCGTCAATGTCAACATTGTCACGACACCGCCACCCGGCGCATGACAAAGGTTTGACAGCATGACCCTCAGCTCTTCCCTGATGCCCCCGGTCTCTGACCTGCCCCCCGGCCTGGCCCTGCGCGGCCCGACCCTCCCGGAGCAGGCCGCCCTGCTGACGACGGACGCCCTCGCCTTTCTCGGCAGCCTGGAACGCCGCTTTGGCATCCGCCGCCGTCGGCTGCTGGCCGCCCGCACCGAACGGCAGGCCCGTCTGGATGCCCATGAAGAAGTCCTCGACTTCCCGGCGGAAACCGCCGATATCCGCGCCGCCGACTGGACCATTGCACCGCCGCCCGCCGACTTGCAGGATCGCCGGGTGGAAATCACCGGTCCGGTCGAGCGCAAGATGATCATCAACGCGCTGAATTCCGGTGCCAAAGCGTTCATGGCCGATTTCGAAGACGCATCATCCCCCACATGGGCGACGATGATCCAGGGGCAACAGAACCTGTTCGACGCCGTGCGGCGGACCATCGACTATCACGACCCGCAAAGCGGTAAATCCTATCGGCTGAATGACCAGACGGCGGTGCTGATTGTGCGCCCGCGCGGCTGGCACATGACCGAAGCCCACCTGACCGTTGACGGGACCGCCATCTCGGCCTCGCTGTTCGACTTCGGCCTGTTTGTCTTTCACAATGCGCGGGAATTGCTGCGGCGGGGCAGCGGCCCGTATTTTTACCTGCCCAAGATCGAAAGCCGCCACGAAGCCGCCCTGTGGCGCGAGGTGTTCGACGCCAGCGAACAGGCACTCGACCTGCCTGCCGGGTCGATCCGGGCCACGGTGCTGATCGAAACCCTGCCCGCCGCCTTCGAGATGGATGAAATCCTTTATGAACTGCGGGATTCCATTGTCGGCCTGAACTGTGGCCGGTGGGATTACATCTTTTCGATGATCAAGACCCTCGGCAAAAGGGCGGACTTCATCGTTCCTGACCGTGCCCAGGTGACGATGACCTCACCGGCCCTGTTGGCCTACAGCCAGTTGCTGATCAAGACCTGCCACCGGCGCGGAGCCCACGCAATGGGAGGCATGGCCGCCCACATCCCGGTGCGCAACGATGATGCCGCCAATCAGGCTGCCTTTGCCCGCGTCCGCGCTGACAAGGAGCGTGAAGCCGCCGCAGGCCACGATGGCACCTGGGTCGCCCATCCCGGGCTGGTTGGCATCGCACAGGCGGCCTTTGATGCGGTGATGCCCGGCCCCAATCAGGTGGCGCGGCCCCTGCCGGACAGCGACATCAGCGCCGCGGCCCTGCAACAACCACCGCAAGGCACCATCACCGAAGCCGGATTGCGCAGCAACATCCGGGTTGCCATCCAGTACCTGAATGCCTGGCTGTGCGGGCAAGGCTGCGTGCCGCTGTATCACCTGATGGAAGACGCCGCCACCGCCGAAATCTGCCGCATGCAGGTCTGGCAATGGCTGCATCACCGGGTGAGCCTTGACGGCCTGCACACCCTGACCCCGGCCCTGCTGCACCAGTGCGTTGCCGAAGAGATGACCACCTTCACCGGCGAAAAATTCGCCGCCGCCTGCAGCCTGTTTCTCGACCTGTGCCTGAGCGACAGCCCGCCCCCGTTCCTGACCCTGCCAGCCTATGACTATCTGCTGGCATACGATTTTCTCGCCTGATCCCCTTTCCCTCACCCCGGAGATACCGACCATGACCACCCGTTCCTCCTATGCCGAGGTGCGCGCCGAGGTGCTGCGCCGCCATCCTGCCGGTCAGGCTCCCGGCGGCGTCAGCGTGGATGATATCGTCCAGCTCAGGCTGCAAAATACCTATCCGACCCATCTGGACATTGCCCGGACCATGGCCCGCGTCATGCGGGATGACATGGCGGCCTATGATGCCGATCACCGGCAGTTCACCCAGTCGCTGGGGTGCTGGTCCGGCTTTCATGCCCAGCAGATGATCAAGGCGGTCAAGCGCCTGCGCGGCACCACCAGGGGGGCCTATGTCTATCTGTCCGGCTGGATGGTGGCTGGCCTGCGCAACCGCTTCGGCCACTTGCCGGACCAGAGCATGCATGAAAAGACCGCCGTTGCCGACCTGATCACGGAAATCTACACCTCCTTGCGTCAGGCCGACGAAGTGGCGATCAACGACCTGTTCAAGGAACTGCGCAAGGCCCGCGAACAAAACGCGCCGCAATCGGCCGTTGATGCCATCATCGCCCGGATTGATGGCTTTGAATCGCACGTGGTGCCGATCATTGCCGATATCGACGCCGGGTTCGGCAATGAACACGCCACCTATCTGCTGGCCAAGGAACTGATCAAGGCCGGTGCCTGCTGCATCCAGATCGAAAATCAGGTGTCGGATGCCAAGCAGTGCGGCCATCAGGATGGCAAGGTGACGGTCCCGCGCGAAGACTTTATTGAAAAGCTGCGCGCCTGCCGTCTGGCCTTTGAAGAACTGGGGGTCGAAGACGGGGTGATCGTTGCCCGCACCGACAGCCTCGGGGCTGGCCTGACGCAAAAGGTGCCGGTGTCGCAACAGCCGGGCGATCTGGCCGCCGGGTACATCAAGTGGCTGAAGACCGAAGAGATCAGCGAGCAAGCCCCCGCCCGTGACGGCGACCTGCTGCTGTACCGGGATGGCCGTCTGGTCCGCCCCCTGCGCTCGCCGAACGGGCTGTTCCATTTCCAGGACAACACCGGTCGCCAGCGGGTGGTCGAAGACTGCATTGCCAGCCTCAGCCTGGGGGGCGCAGACCTGCTGTGGATCGAAACCGACACCCCTGATGTGGACCAGATTGCCGCCATGGTGGCCGACATCCGGGCGGTGGTGCCCCACGCCAAGCTGACCTACAACAACTCGCCGTCGTTCAACTGGACCCTGAACCTGCGCAAGCAGGTGCGGCAGGACTGGATCGCCAGTGGCCGCATCCAGCCGGATGATTACCCGGACGGAGCCTCACTGATGGGGGCCCCCTATGACGACGACCCGCTGGGGCAGGAAGCCGATGCCCGCCTGCGGCAGTTCCAGGCCGATCTGGCCGAACGGGCGGGCGTGTTCCACAACCTGATCACCCTGCCGACCTTCCACCTGACCGCCAAAAGCACCGATGAACTCTCACGCGGGTATTTCGGCGCAGACCGCATGCTGGCCTACGTCAACACCGTCCAGCGCGAAGAAATCCGCCGGGGCGTCAGCGCCGTCAAGCATCAGCACGAAGTCGGCAGCGACCTTGGCGACACCTTCAAGGAAATGGTCAGCGGCGAGCGCGCCCTGAAGGCAGGCGGCGTCCACAACACCATGAACCAGTTTGAAAGCGCGGCAGAATAACCGCCCGACAGGAGACATGCCATGTCCGGTTCCAACACCATCATCTCCATTCCCGGTGGCGGCTGTTGCCCCCAGCCCCCCGACCTTGAGTCTGCTGTCCGCCGGGTGGCGGACCAGATGCACCGGTTAAATCACGCCATCGTTCAGGCGGTGGAAGCCGGTGCGACGATTGAACTGCTGCGGTGTTCCCGCCACCACGCCGGAAACGGCCGCTGGGGAGACCAGATGCAGCCAATCGTCACCGTGACGGAACAGCGCCCGGCGTAGCCGGTCAGGCGTGTGGTTGATCCCTATTCTGCACGACGACCTGTTACCCCGGTGGCATCGCATCCTTGATGCGTCATGTTCCGGTTCTGCCTGCGAGTGACTGCGCAGGCTGTCCCCCTCACCTTGACAAGGACGGAGACGGTGGCCTCCGTCCTTCTTTTTGGCGCAAATACTCCAGCAACACCTGAAACGCCGGTGTCGGCTGGCGGCGGCTGGGGTAGGTTCTGTTGACAAAGACTTTGACGGTAATAATAGTTTTTGATTTAATAATTCCTCTCATGGGGAGATGATTCGATGAATGAACGGATTGGTGTAACGGACGATGAATGGGCGGTGATTTCGCCATTATTGCCATCGGAGCGAGGTCGCGGGTGCCGTCCTTCCCACGATAACCGCCGTTACTTTGAAGGCATGCTGTGGATTGCGCGGAGCGGGTCGCAATGGCGTCTTCTGCCTGCGGAATACGGTAAATGGAACAGCGTGTACCGGCGTTTCCGACGCT